>Ga0315289_10000021_pt1 | contig 279085 bp, 278 predicted proteins | sample YL17G11_40_MG_FD_203452 | JGI IMG/M metagenome (GOLD analysis project Ga0315289, IMG submission 203452) | Sediment microbial communities from Yellowstone Lake, YNP, Wyoming, USA - YL17G11_40 | ecosystem: Environmental > Aquatic > Freshwater > Lake > Sediment | place: USA: Wyoming | collected... | reverse complement strand
GATTTCCATGACTTTAGTACCTTGGTGAGTAGATGGGGCACCAATGACCCAATCGCCGATCTTAATCTTAATGGATTCGTCGATTTCCATGACTTTAGTACTCTGGTCTCCCATTGGGGGAGTTGAAGACTATGGGTAAGTTGAGTTCAGAGGCAAGTGAGGTTTTGACTATTGGTCCCAGCAGCGTCTATAATTAAATTACCTGCCTGTCGGTAGGCAGGTCCGATCCTGACCAAGGCTAATAGTTGTAAAAAAATTATGAAAAATCTACTGTCCAAATTACTAATCGGTAGTCTAATTTTGCCGGCAATTTTGCTAATAAACCCTTCACCGGTCTACGCTGGCGCCAACTTTTATCTTTCGCCGGCTTCAAAATCAGTTCCCCAGGGAACAACGCTTTCGATTGCAGTCCGAGTTTCTAGCTCAGACCCAATCGATTCTGTATTGGCAGTTTTATCCTATCCAGCTGATAAGCTAGATTTTTTGTCGATTAATACTAGTGGAAGTCCTTTTGATCTTAACCTTCCGCCCGAAACCCATGGGGGAGGAGGATCAGTTAGTATCGGTAGCGGACACGTCGGTGGTGCGATTAGTGGCGATAAATTTATAGCAACGGTAAACTTCCGGGCTAAGGTTGGTTCGGGAACGGCAACTATCAGTTTTACTTCCAGCACGCTCGCCGATAATGGCGGCAATCCTGTTCCTGTTGGAAAAAGCGGCGGGACCTACACTTTTGCGCCCCCACCACCACTGCCACCACCACCTGATACCACCGCGCCAAAAATTACTGATGTCAAAGTGACGGGGACTTCCTTCAAAGGCGCAACTATAGAGTGGAAGACGGATGAAGCGGCAAGCTCAATAGTGGAATACGGTTTAAACAATAAATATGGCCTTTCGTCGGAAAGCGCCGGACTGACCAAGGACCACAAGGTGAGTTTTTCTTCGGAAATTCTTATCCCCGGGACTTCTTGGCACTTCAGAGTAAAGAGTGCTGATGCGGCTGGCAACATGGTTACTGGGCAAGATGCGACTTTTAAAACCATTGGTTACACGGTCAAAATCAAAGTGGTCAATCAAAAAGGCAACGTAGTAAAAGGAGCAAAGGTTACTTTAGCTTCAGAGACACAGACGGCAACGAGTGATAAAGACGGAATCGCTCTTTTTAAAGACGTTTCCCCGGGAAAGCACCAGGTGACGGTAACTGCTGGCGATATATTTAAAAGCGACAGCATCGAGGTTAAAGAGGCAACTGATAAAGAGATAGCGGCTGGTAAGGTAGAAGCGCAAATTAAAGAAATAAAAATATCGACTACCAATAGGCAGCTGCTGTGGGTGCTTGCCATCGTGCTTGCCGGCTTGCTGGGAGTATTGGCGGGCGCTGGTTTAGTTTGGTGGTGGGCAAAGAGGAAAGGCTCGAGCGAAAAGGAAAGTTTCCCCGTAAGGCCCATTTGATATCCCCACCTAATTGAGAGATAATCTAATTGAAATTAAAATGCCTACTGCCCTTATGGAATACTTCAAACAGCTTGTCAATTTGAAAGATAAAAAGATAATAGCCGCAGTAGTCGGAACGTTAATCCTTTTTATCGCCCTACCGCTGACCGTCATTGGCACCCTTTATTTTAAAGAAGGGACCCAGCATTTAAAGACAAAAGCAGCAGCACCAGCACTAGATCAACTTGGTTTCCCAAGAATCAGCTGGCTTAATAATGCAGATATGCTTTATCTGAAGTTCAATGTACTAAGTGTCGCTTGGTCAGGTCGGGAGAGGATGAAGGCTTTGCGAGAGCGGTATCCTTTGGTTGTTGGTCTACGATATTTTGCCGGGCGAGCTTATCAAACGGATGAAAGAAGTTACCCCTGGGACAAGATTTACGCAGGCCACTGGCTTTTCCTTGGTGGCACCACACTCACATCCGCCATTGGGGCTACGACAGAGACGATTACCGTCGGAAATGGTACAAAGTTAGCAGAGGACGACTATGCGATGATTTGGGATGGTACAGCAGGAAACCCGCCAGCTGTAAATCAGGACGATCCTAACTTTTGGAAAAATGCCGAGCACGTCTTAATTACAGGAGTTACTGAAAACACTGTAACAATCACGCGGAATTGCCATCATAATACCGTAAAAGATAAGATTGAATGTGGAGGTGTTGGTGTTGATCATCCGATTGGCTCACGAATGGCTCAGCACATACGTGGAGCCGGAACAGAAGCCGATGTTTGGGCTTACAATGTCTCAACGAAAGCACCTGTAGCCCATTTCCCAGAACCAGACCCGTACAACAGGAATGGTAAGCAATTCAACCAAATTCTTGGAGAGTGGCTTGCCACGCATCTTAACTGCAATGACGCTACTGATCCAACTGACTGCCCGGACACTAAGTTAGAAGCAGGGGAGAAAATAGGAGAAGGGGTTTTTAACGGCTATCTTTTTGACACTACCAACTACTGGATCAATGGTGCAAACGACGGTCGGGTAGATTGCGACAACGACAACAACATAAACGACCCAGAAGGTAAGGAAGGCTGCGTTTTTGAACATGATAGCAGTTGGGGTCGGGGTTTTGAGGTGGTGTTTAACTATGCCAGAAATGGTAACGCCCAGGAGGACATTCCCGGACTTGGGCCGGATATCATTATTGCTGGCGGAGTGATTGAAACACGAGGTTTCGATTATCTAAATGGCAATCAATTTGAAGGATTTCCCGGCAATTTTGATATGAACCAAATGGATGCTGACTTTGCTCGGTATGAGTCATGGCTTGAGAAAGCAGCTTACACACCACGATATCTTGAAATGTATAGCCGATTTCAAACCCTAGCTCACAGAAATGCTAAGTGTGATACAGTACCTCCTGCTCCTGAATGTAGACCTAATCCATATCCCGGAACAAATAAAGGTTTCCGCTATACGCTTGGTATGGTGATGCTTGGCGATGGTTTCTACGAATACAACAATGGCAGCGACACCCCTGGCGATTATTGGTGGGATGAGTTTGCGGTGGATTTGGAAGCCGGAGGAGTAGGTCAGTACGCTGCCAATACAGCTTGTACCAATGCAACTTGCTGGAAGCTTGTCAAGGACAAAACTAATTATCTTGGTCAGCCAACAGGCGATAAGAAGTACCAGAGATTATTTAGTCCAAGCGCGTCAGATAAAATCTTTGAAGATTTGTTTGAAAATGGTATCTCAAGTAACTGGACAAAAACTAAAGCAGAGCCTTTAGAGCTTGGAGAACCACATTCTGGCAACAATTCTCTAAAAATTACTCCTACTGACTCAGGGGCAGTAGTTACTCTTAGTCCAATTACTGTTGAGGCAAATAAAGAGTATACCCTCAAATTTTGGGCAAAAGCAGCGGCAATCCACGACATCACAGTTGAAATACCAGATTGTGTTGTAACTAGAGATGATGGCAGAGATCTTAGCGACTTACTTTTATTCCCCACTTGGAAAGAATATTACATTACTTTTACGCCTAAGCTAGCTACGACTACTGCTAGTATTCGGTTTAAGTCGCTTGTTGAAACAAGCGAGATCTTTCTTGATGACGTCCAGATTTTTAAAGGTGGGGCAAATATATTCCGCCGCGATTTTGAAAATGGAATAGTGTTGGTGAACGGAAATTCAACCCGCGAAACATTTGACCTTGAAAAGCCCTACAAGCGGATTAATGGCACCCAAGATCGGGGTTATGATTTTGAAGGTTACCATTACACAGTCAATGATGGCTCCGTAGCAGAAAAAGGACCACTGACACTTGGGTCAAACGATGCCATCATCCTTCTTGCCGATGTTACCAGCCCGACAGTAAGTATTACCTCGCCTACCGGCGGAACAGTCAAAGATACAGTGGAGATCGCAACCACTGCCTCGGACCCTAAAGTTAGTGTCGGGATAACAAAAGTAGAGTTTTATGTTGATGATGTGCTTAAATCAAGCGACGCCAGTTCGCCTTACTCCTACAATTGGGACACAACCACAGTTAGCAACGGGAGTCATAGTCTGCTAGCAAAGGCCTATGATGCCGCCAATAATGTTGGTGAGAGCAGTGTTGTGAGGGTAGATGTCGATAATCGTGGTACTCCTCAACCCCCTTCGGTCGATATTAAAGCTGATGGTTTCGATGGTCCGATCATGATTATCTACAATACCTCGGCTAATTTAACTTGGTCAGCAACCAACACGCAGGGTGATACGCCTTGTACTGCTTCGAATGGTTGGTTGGGGAGTAGAACCGCTACTGGGTCAGAATCTACCGGCCGTCTCTTAGCCAACAAGACCTTTACCATTACCTGTAATGGTCTGGGAGGAAGAACCGCTTCGGACTCTGTTACCGTCAATGTCGGCAAGATCGGGGATCTCAATGGCAATGGTGTGGTCGATTTCCATGACTTTAGTACCTTGGTGAGTAGATGGGGCACCAATGACCCAATCGCCGATCTTAATCTTAATGGATTCGTCGATTTCCATGACTTTAGTACTCTGGTCTCCCATTGGGGGAGTTGAAATTCATCCCCGGAACTAAAACCCCACTAATTTGCTTTCCGCGTCTTAATTGAGAGATAATTTAATTGTGTTAGCAGTGTCTTTGCTGATTCTAATTCCTTCAGCAGGCTATTTTTGGTATAAAAGACGCAAAAAGGGGGATAGAGAGTACTAAAGTTTTGCCACCTGGAGAAAATCCAACTCCACCGGAGTTTCACGTCCGAAGATACTGACAAGTACTTTCAATTTACCCTTTTCCTCGTTGATTTCATCCACGGCGCCGATAAAATCGGTAAATGGCCCATCGACGATTTTCACTGCTTCGCCGAGGCTAAAAGCGGCTTTGTAGGTGGGTGCTTCAAGGCTGGAAAAGCGCTGGATCGTTTCCACCTCTTTGGGATCGAGCGGCGTTGGTTTATTGCCGATACCGACAAAACCAGTGACGCCGGCGGTGGAGCGAACCGCGTACCAAGTTTGGTTATCCAGTTTCATCTTGACCAAAACATAACCTGGGAAGATGCGCTCCCGGATAGTTTGCTTTTTCCCTTCCCGAATCTCGATTTTCTCTTGGGTAGGGACCATTACATCAAAGATTCGATCTTCCAGATGGCTAGCGGCTATTTTTTGGCGCAAGGTGGCCGCAACCTTATTTTCGTGACCGGAATAGGTGTGAACCACATACCAATCCGCACCTTCTTCCCCCCGCGTCTTTGTGGTTGCGGTTTTCTGCGCATTCTTTCCCTTCTGCGCTTCAGTGGTTACACTTTCAGTGGTTGCAGTTTTTTCTTCAGTTTTTTCCTTTGCCTTCTTTTTCGCCATTTTATCTAGTCAAAAGCCTGCCCATGAATTTTGTCAGGGCAAAATCCAAACTGCCAATTAAGACGGAGATGGCGGCACTGACAATAATCACCGTGGCGGTCATGCGAATAGCTTCCTGCCTGGTTGGCCAAGTGACCTTACCAAGCTCTTCCCAGACTTCTTTAAAAAATTTGACACCTTTGCTTATCATAGATGGGCCTATTTTAGCACAGGGAAAAGTTTAGTGTAAAGGTTCACTTGGGGTAGACTGTGGTGGAGGCTCTTCACCAAAGTGAGCCTTGATTTTCGCGCAGACCTGGGCTGGCGTGTGGGCGGCTTTTACCAAGTAGTCAGTTGCTCCTAAGGAGTTTGCGATCTGTTGGTTCAGCTGTTCAGCGAGATTGGTGATCATCCAAACCGTCGTCCTGGCGGTTTCCGGGACTTGTTTTAGTCTTTTCAAGACCTCAAAGCCGTCGAGGTCGGGTAGCATTAGGTCGAGGAGGATCAAAGCTGGCCGTTCGGTCTTTGCTTTTTCAATTGCTTCACTACCATTCATAGCGACCGCGAAATTTATGCCTGCTTCGCGGAAAACAGCACTGTAGAGCCCGATAAAATCTGGATCGTCGTCTACCAGAAGGATTTTTTGGCCGCTGTAGCTCATTTTAGGTGCTTTAAATTGAAGCTAGGAAATAATTTATTTTTTCACAGATCTTGCTTGGCGTGTTTTCGGCCTTAACCAAATAATCGCTGGCTCCCAGGCTAGCAGCCAGTTCTTTATTCATCTCGCCCGGTAAATTGGTAATCATCCAAACTGGAATTTTGGCCGTTTCCGGATTCTGCTTTAGTTTGTTAAGAACGGCAAAACCATCGATTCCCGGCATCATGATATCCAGCAAGATAAGAGACGGCCGTTCGGTCTTTGCCTTTTCCATCGCCTCGATACCATTAAAAGCAGTGGCGAAGGCTATTTTTGCTTCCTTAAACGCCCGTGTGGAAATATCGATGAAGGTGGGATCGTCGTCAATCAGAAGAATTTTTTTGCTCGAACCTTTTTCCATTAATTACATTTTATGCCAAATCCCGGTTTTTGTCTACCAAGGAAATAGTATTTAAGTTGAAAATTGGCTTGTAAAGATTTATAATGCTTGTCATTACATGACTCGCATTGTAGGCGGGGCATATAATCTAGGGCAGTTTTATTGAACAATTTGATGCCGAGGTAGCTCAGTGGTAGAGCACGTTCTTGGTAAGAACGGGGTCGTGGGTTCAAGTCCCATCCTCGGCTCCAGTAAATATGCCGAGGTGGCAGAGTGGTCAAATGCACCTGTCTGTAAAACAGGCGCCTTTATGGCTTCGGGGGTTCGAATCCCTCCCTCGGCACCAGCGATTTAATCGCGCCGATGTAGCTCAGTGGCTTACCCGCGCAAATTCCGAAGGAATTTGATCGGGTAAAGAGCAACTGTTTTTAGCCAACGGAGTTGTCGAAGCAAGCGCCGATGTAGCTCAGTGGCCAGAGCACCTGTTTTGTAAACAGGGAGTCGTGGGTTCGAATCCCACCGTCGGCTCCATCAAAATTATAACCCGCTAAAGCGGGAGGTAATTAGGAAATTATGGCGAAAAAAGGACCAAGAATTTTAGTAACGATGGCTTGTAGCGAATGCAAAAGCCAAAATTACACAACAGAAAAGAACCGACAAACTACCCAAAGTAGGCTAGAATTAAAGAAGTTCTGCAAAAAATGTCGAAAAGTCACTTTGCATAGAGAAGTGAAGTAACGGTTCGCAAGTCCGCCTTTTTTATAGGGGTGTCGGTTAATGGTAAACCACGGGTCTCCAAAACCCGGACTGGGAGTTCGATTCTCCCCACCCCTGCCAAAAGGGCGGGTTCGTAGGAGCAAAGCGACGCAGTACGCAAAAATACCTAAATTAACGAGCGAAGCGAGTTCATTTAGTTATGAGGTGGACTATTCCCTCCGGGCCTGCCACGTTCAGCGTGGCCTGCCATCAAACCTTCCAAAACCACCAACCAAGCGCCCGAAAGGGTCTTGAAAAAACTTCCTTTTTGTGCTTTAATTAAATTGGCTCGACAAGAGCCACCCTGCCAAAAGGGAAACAGGCTTTGTCTATTTCACTTCCTCGTTTTCCTTTTACGACGGGTTGACCTGAAGTTTCCGCTACCCGTGGGTATCGGAACAAGGTTCCCACCTAGTTGTTTAGGAAGGGAATCGGCAAGGTCCCTTTCTGGCAGGAGGAATCATCTACTTTAGTTGGAGTTTTGAGGGCAAGACCCCATTAGGGGGTCTTTTTTAATTACAAAGTTGTACCGGTAAGAAGAGAGAGTAGAGAGTTCAGCAGTAAACTTAATATTGGAGAAAAAACCTGCAAGAAGAGCAACAAGAAAATGATTATGAAAATTGGGCCGTAGGTTTCTAAAACCATCAACCGTCCGGCGGTTTCTTTCGGCAAAACCCCCAAAACTATCTTGTACCCATCTAAGGGTGGGATGGGAATCAGGTTAAAAATCCCCAGTAATAGATTTAACCGGATGATTTCCAAAAAGATACTACCACCAATAATACGAAAAATAACGGCAAATAAAATTGCCAGCAGAAAATTGGAAACTGGTCCCCCAAAAGCAACAAGAGCGCTGTCACGAAAGGGATGGCGGAAATTCAAGGGGTTGATCGGGGTCGGTTTCGCCCAACCGAAAACTAAACCGCTTCCTGAACTTACGAGTGAGTAGGTGAGTAAAATAAATGGTACCACTATAGTTCCAAGAGGGTCAATATGAGCAAAGGGATTCAAAGTCATTCGACCCATTAGACGGGCGGTTGGATCGCCAAGTCGGTTAGCCACATAAGCGTGAGAAGCCTCGTGGACCGAAACTGCTAAGCCTATCACTATTAGGAAAGTGAGAACTTGAAAAAAGATGGTAAGATTATCGCTGCCAGGCATTTGAATAATAGTATACCATGTTTGGTTTGTAGCGACCTCCGGTCAATGTAAACTTAAAATCAAGAAATACCCTAGCTTTAAAGCTGGAGAAGTTTATGATATAATGCCTCCTTCAAGGAGCGATTTATGGCTAGATGTGATCGTTGCGGCAAAGGCGTGCTGGTTGGAATGAACGTTTCCCACAGCCACGTCCGAACAAAAAAGAGAAGTCACCCCAATCTTCATAATTTTAAATTGAAAACCGCTGGTGTTACTAAGCGCCTTCGGCTTTGTACCAAATGTTTACGGACGGTGAAGAAAACTGCCGCGCCCGACAACGCCTCCGGCGCAAGCCGTGGCGGGCGGGCAACCACTGAAGCGCAGAAAAAGACAGAAACACAGAAGGAGACCGTTCAAACTCCCCAAGCTTGACTTTTACCCCATAGCGTAATACAATCCCCGACACTTAGTAGGGTGTAGTCTTGCTGGCCCGGCAAGCGGTCGTTAAAATGGGCGAGGGAGGTCGGAAATGAATCCAGCTAATCAAGCCGGTGGCCTGTCAGTGGGGGATGGTCTGGGGTTTAGTGTGTTGTCCGAGATCCACAAGGCCTACATCGTTATGTCCCGACGGGTTGAAAAGGCGTTGAAGCCCCAAGGGATGACGCTTCCTCAACTCTACCTTCTGGCGATCTTGTCCAAGGGAGGCGGGAGATTGCCGGTTGGCGAAATCGCCATACAGACGATGTACTCGGAGACCGCCATCACCGGGTTGGCAGACCGAGTGGAGGCTCGTGGTTGGGCAAAGAGAGAAAGGGACTCTGGAAACCGGCGTAAAGTCATCCTCGTCCTTACAGGTGCCGGTAGGGAGAAGACTCGGGCCGCCTGGCGTGTCGCTGTCACCACTCTGGATGAGATCTGCCAATTGGTGGGGGGCTGCGATGATCGCGTGAGCGCTCTGCAAATGAGGTGTCTGCAAAGCACCTGCCAGGCGTTGCGGGAAGCGGCGTCTGCCAGTACTGACAGACAACACCGCGCTGGTTCGGAGAGAGGGTAAAGAATCGACTGCCGATGCGGGAGCGGAGACTTCTACAGAGTTTCCGCTCCCGTCCAGCCATTTTACCAACTTAAAGTGAAATCTGAATGACCGCGTTTAAATTCCTCCAACGAAACTGGATTTTTCCCCTCAAGCTGCGCCATGTGATTGGGCAAAAGTTTTAGAATTTTCTTTGCTGTTCGCTGTTCTCTGTTTGCTGTTTGCTGACCCGTCTGCTGGACGGGCAGGTAGTATGTCCAGGCTCCTGGCCATGGGTGATAAGCTCGAGTCATTCTTTCCAGATTTTCCGGTGGCTTTTTCCAATCAATATAGCCGTCTTTCTTTTCCAAGATTTTCGTATAAGTAGCTTGGCGACTATCTTGCGGTTGGGGTTGAATTTTATCAAGCGTCATTAAATGTAAGACATGGAGGACAAGCGTTGCCCCAAGGTTTGCTAGCTTGGTCCCTAGAGACTCTGTGGTGTCGCGAGAGGAGATTCTTACCTTGGCGGCGGCTAAGATGTCACCTTCATCCATTTTTTCGTTCATCGCCATTATTGTCACTCCGGTGCTGGGATTGCCAGCGAGTATCGCCGCCGAAATAGGGGAGGGACCGCGGTATTTCGGTAGGAGAGAGGGGTGGATGTTGATTGGCGCTTTAGTTGGGATTTCCAAAATTTCTCTGGGGATGATTTTTCCGTAAGAAGCCAGGACAATAAAATCAGGCGAAATCGATTTCAATTTACTAATAAACTTGGTGTTTCCTTTGAGCGACTGCAGAGTTTCTACCGGAAGGCCAAATTCAGAGGCCAATTTTTTAACTTGCGAGGCTGTCAACTGCCGGCCTCTTCCGGCTGGTTTGTCGAGTGCTGTCACCACCAGGGGAATAGTGTACTCACCAACAATTTGCTGGCCGATTAAGCTCTTCAAAATTATCGCTCCAAACTCCGGTGTGCCAAAAAAGACAATCTTAATCGGCTTGTATTTATAGACCTTTTTCTTATCCAAAATACGGTCGGCATAGAAAACTGAAGAGAGATGATCATACTCGTGCTGGGCAATCCGCGCGTAATAACCGGCGAGTTTGGCTACCTTTCTGTGGCCTTTGAGATCTAAATACTCGATTTCCACCTCTTTTGATCTCGCCACTTCGCCGCGGGTGCAGGGGACGGAGAGACAACCTTCTTCAAGCGGATTAGTTTCTTTCCCGCGGCTGGCTATCCAGGGGTTGATAAAAACTTCTTTAAGATGCCCGTAATTGGCGATGAAAAGCCGCAATGGTTTACCAACTTGGGGAGCAGCGAGGCCGACAGCACTGGTAAGTTCCAAGGTCTCCCTCATATCACGCACCAGTTTTTTTATTTCCGGGGTGATTTTTTTGATATTTTGGAATTTTTGTTTCCAAATCGGATCTTTATCCCTAGCCAGCGGCAAAATCATATTAGGCATTATACCACATGAAAGCGTATCAACACTTTTTACGATCGTAAAAAGTGTTGATGGGTGTGATATAATTTTTGAAATGTCAATTCGGGATGAGATTTTGAAAATCCTTGGCAAAGGTCTTGATTTAGCGCAAGAAGTATCAGAGGCGAAATACTTACCTTATAAAATGATTTGGGGTGATTTGAGCGAAAAATATGATAAGGCAGCGGTTTGGGTGGCGGTGAAACGGGCAATAGAGAAGGGACTAATTAAAAAGCAGATTCAAAAAGAAAAAGCCTACGTTGCCTTAACGGACTTGGGCCGGCAAGCGCTAAATAAAAAAGCCCTCGCTCCACAGCTGTCTCATAAAGGAAAAAGCGAAGATTGGGATGGATTGTACCGAATGGTGATCTTTGATATTCCAGAAAAAGATCGGATTGTCCGCGATCTACTGCGAAGACAACTAAAACTCATCGGCTGTCTTGGGTGGCAGAAAAGTGTTTGGGTAACCAAAGAGGATATAACTGACGAATTGAATAAATTTATTAAAGAAAACGAATTGGAAGATTATATCTTGGTGGTAGAGGTAGAAGGTTTGCATAACGAAAAGCTCGAACGTCTGGTAGATTTAAGTGAAAAAGTTTGCAAGCTAGGTTGATGTAACAAAATATACGATCGTATATTTTGTTACAGGAGCCAAACATAGTAGAAGTGCTTACTGTTTGACTTTTCTTTTTTGTTCTTTTTCCAGCTCGGCCAACTTCCACATAAACAGCCTCCCTCGATTGACAGAGCCTGTATTGTATTCTTGAGCAAAGATTCGGGCTTGCTCTAAGAGAGATCTGGGTTTTTCTTTGGCCAGTTTTATATACAGGGCTTTATGGCGTCCATCGTGTAGCTGTTCAGCCAGCCAGATTCCGTATTCTTGGAATTCATATTTGGCTCGGACCGGGACTTTTTGTTCAAACTTTTTTTTGAGGATTTCCTTGATCGATTCCATATCACAAAGTTACCTATTGATACTCTAGTTTACCTTTTGTTACTGTTTCTGCTTGGTCTGCGGCGGGAAATATTTTTCGAATTCCTTGGTGTGTTTTTCTAATGCTTGCCCATCCTTCAGTTGCTGGTCGATGCTAATTAAAAGTTCCCAAGCTTGCCTGTAGTTAAACTTTAAATCAACTACTCTTTCCAATTGCTTTTGCGCTTTTTCAAGCTGGTTGGCCCAACCATAAACTACCGCTAAATTATAGCCAATCTCCGGTTCGGTAGGAGCAAGTTCGGCCAACTTTTCGGCGGTGTGAACGGCTTGGGGTAAGTATTGCTTATCGACGTTTGAAAGCTGATAGATGGCCGACAATCGGGTGTGCCAGATACTGATGTTGGCCGGAGATCTATTAGTTGCTTGGTTTAAATAGGTAAAGCCCTCAGCAATTTTAGCCTTTCTTTCTGCCCCGCCTCTGTTAAGGGCTAGGCTAATCGTCGCCAACCCAAGATTGGCTTTATACAAAGGCTCATCGGGGCGCAAGAAACCGGCAAGTTTAAGATTTTGATAGCTCTCCAGCGAATTTTTGCTGCTTACTCCTTTATTATAATAATAATCTGCTAGCCAAGATGCCCCTATTCCGAGGATTAAAAATAAACCAGCCGCAAGAATAGTCACCCTTGCTGCTAGGGAAAAGGAGGGCTTTTTCAGAAAGGTGAGGGGGATTTTGGCCGGGGAGACGCCATCAGTGACGATAAAGAAAAAGCCCGGCAAAAGATAAAAGAGAAGAGCAATGGCTACCACCGAAAATCCAAAGACATTTTGGGCGTGATAACCGGCAGAGCTTGCCAAGACTGAGACGGCAAAAAGCTGCTGCCAGCTGGCTGGCTTTCTCCCCAGATAAATTAGCACTAAGAGAACGAAAGTGATAATTAGAGTTAGATAAGTGAAAAAACCAAAAGCACCGGTGGTTGCTAAATAATTCAAAAATTCGTTGTGAGCTTTGTTGTAGAGAACATCCCAGTCGCCGGTCAGGTTTTGTTCAACGGGTCGGAATTTATAGTAGCTGAAGGTAAAGGTTTCTAACCCAGAGCCAAAAAAGGGAAAGTGCTTAAATATTTCCCAAGTGCCACCCCAGACGATCAGCCGAAGTTTGCCGGTTTCGGTACCGACGTTGCTCGTAAGAGCTGGCTCGGCTGCCGTAGGAGTTTTGGCAGTGACCGCTTTGATGTTTACCCCTCGGGTGATAAAAGCATTGCCAAAGAAATATAAAGCAACTAGCCAACCAGCAAGCACGAAGAGAAGAAAAAAGCCTATTTTCGTTGGGTAAAGGTAGGAGGGTACGCGGGGAAGGTATTTAATTTTAACTAAAGAAGCCAACTTATCGCGAAAAACAAAAATCGTCCCCGCAATCAAAACTGCGAGCATGGCGATAAAGCCGACCGTCCCGCCTCTTGAATAAGTAAAGGTAAAAGCGAAAAAGTAGCCGATCAAAAGCAGAGCGAGAGATAGTCTTTCTAGGAAGGTCCTTGAAAAAACCAAAAATAGAAAGGCGATTGGGGTAAGCATGGTAAGGAAGGCAGCCAGCCAGTTAGCGTGGCCAAAGGTCGAAAAGACCCGGGATTCGGCATCCTGCTGCCAATAGCCAACATCGATTCCGCGGAAAGAGCCGTCAGGGTTACGAAAGATGGGCGTGGGGTGTTGCAAGATCGCGTAGACGACCACAAAGATCGAAGAAAACAGCAATATTTTCAAAGCTCTAAAAAGCCTTTCTTTATTGAAGAAAGTTACCAAGGCGTAGTAAAGAACCAGATAGGCGATAGTTGAGAGAAGACCGCCATTGAATCGAGAATAATAGCCAAAGATACTGGTATGGCGATCGATCGAAAAAAGGCTCGAGAGCAGATTGGCAAGCAGGAAAAGGGCGATCGGGATATCGAGCGGCGTCCTTTTGATCACAAAAGTTTTTTCGGTTGCCGATTTAAAAAGCCAAGCGGTTAAAACGACGCTAGCCGCTAGATAAACCAAAATCATCTTGTTAAATTCAAAAAGCTCACTATTTACCGGTAGCCAGATGAGAGGGACGAGTAGAAAGAGGGCGTAAAAGGAGTATTCGATGATTTTTTCCGGCCAGCTGTGAGAATTCATCGATAAGATATTACCACAAAATAAAATGACAAATGACAAAATACAAATGCCAAACCAATGTTTAAAATCCAAACGTTTTGAATTTTGGTCTTTGGATTTCTTTTGACATTTGAGTTTTGGAATTTGAACTTTTTAATCAAAACGCCATGCTTGTATAGCGGTTTTTAGATTTAGCTAGTGTAAATACGCTGTACTTGTACAGCGGTTTTAGATTTAGTAAATTGGAGACGCCTACTGCGCAAAGGTGGCTTGACTGATGTCCCATAGTATGGTATACTCATTGCTTCCAAGACGTTTTTCTTGGAAGGAGCACTATCCACCGATAGTGGGGTTTGTGATCTTTAGTTAGCACTGAAGGAGAGGGTCATGACGCTAAAGCAGATGTTCCTCGATCTTGCCGACGGTAATCTTTCGAGCGAGGAGTTGATACCAGCCGTTGAGACGGCGCATCAGCAAGGCGAGATCGACCAAGAACAAAAGGAGCGGCTAATCGAGATGGCACTGCTGGTCGAGCAGGTTGCTAAGACTCTTAGCATCGGAAGGGGGCTAGTAGAGGATTTCGGGGACGGAAGCCCTGTAACCCAGCAGCGCGTTCGGGAGGTGATGAAGGATCTAGACCGGATCTCCCGAAGGTGGAGAAGATTCATCAAACGCTTCTAATACGCTCTTCAGAGGCGGATCCCCAGGGGGTTACGAGTAGGCGCAAGTCGCTGAAAGGTAAACAACCAAACCCCTTGGGTATTCCCAAGCAAATCTCCGAGGAGAGGTTTTCTTGGGGAGGAGCGCAAGCTTTCGAGCTGGTGCTCTTTGTCGGTTAGTATCTAGTAGGGAAGGAAGAGATGTCTGCAATAGGAGACAAAATAGAGGAGACTTGGCGGGATGTTGCTCTGTTCGAGGTAGGGAAGATTACTTGGGATCAACTCCTGCCTGCTAAGCGCAGTCCTCTGCTGAATACGGTGGCTGATCTCGCAGACTTCGCCGCCGAGGTTTACTGCCGGTTCCGCCGTATCGAAGCTATTGCCTATGTTTTCCGAAGTGGTGAGGACAGTACTGCTCACGCCTTCGCAAGCGACTACTGCGGTTGGGCACGCACGCAGCGGTCTCTCATCGAGCGGCGGTTGGGGGAGCTCAACGGACTCGAGGCCAAAAGTCGGTTGGAGGAGACTGGCAAATTCTTCATCGAAGAGAAACTGCGCTGGGCTCTTGGCCGGCTGGAGGCTTTCACGCTCTGGGGCTACTAGTCGCGCTGGCCCACCGAATGATTCACCAGGGACCGAGTGAGACATACATTAACAGCGCTCGGTTCCTGGAACCCCAAGCAAATGATGGTGAGCAGAGTCGAACCATGGTTTTCTTGGGAGGTTTCATCACCAGCGGGTGGTGAAGCGTGGAATGCACATTCGAAGTTCATAGAAAGGAGGGAGACTGATGCTCACAAACGATCAGCTTGTAGAGCTCTACGGCGGTCTCCCTCTACGGGCGACCGTTCGAGCTGAAGGAGAAGACGATGGTGGGTGGTTTATCGAAACCCCCTGCCTGTTCGTTGGCGGTACCGAGCCAGTAGGAGTTTACATTCAAGGGGGAATGCACTCCCAACCTGAACAGCTCTCTCACAAGGTACTGGGGTTTGCAAAAGAAGGATTCCCAGTAGCCTGTATTGGTCAAACCGGCGCAGCGGGAGTGAGGAAGTCGTCAAACTTTTACGACCGGAGTGACTACTCACGGTTCGTGAAGCGAGAGTTGACTGTCTTGGACGTGTTGGAAGACGCCTTCGGGATCGCTAAGGTAATCGCCTACGGTTCTAGTATCGGCGCAGCAGCAGCAATCGCTTTGGCGGCCGAAGCGCCGAAAAAGGTAGCCGCGGTGATCGCAGTTAGCCCAGCCTCACTAATCAAACAGAACCCCTGGTTGATGGCGTTGAGGTTTTTCCTCTCGGGTTTCGATGGGAAAGCGGACTTCAAACCACCTCCGAGGAAGCCGCCTTCGCCCATCGAGTTGGTAAGGGAGTTCTTCGGGAAGGCCAGAGAGTTAAGCGCGAGTGATGTGGGACTGCAGTATCTTGCGCGGGTAACCTGTCCGGTTTTGATCTATACTGGCCGGCAGGATAAAGTCTTTCCCGCGCGAGCCCTGAAGCCACTCGAAAAACAGTTCCCGACTGTCGTCCGGGTGTCGGTGCTGGATAATTTCGTCCACTCGGACCCTAATACCCGGGAGAAAATGAACCGTTTAGTTACCGATGCCCTAGAGAGAATTTAGCGGCTATTTACCGGACTTCCGTTCGAATCGGAGGCACCGGGTTCTTGCCTTAAAGAACTTCCTTGACCCCTAGCAAAAAACATTGCCTGCTCTTGACCTTATTTGATCTCTTTAGACCCACTGCAAAAACTCCATCTTGATCTGTTAAAATTTCTTTGAAATTTCTAGTGCTAAACTGTATCAGGATTTTGGATTTAGGATGTAGGATCTAGGATGCGGAGCTAGGATTTAAGATTTCAGAATATCTTAAATTAATCTAAGATCTTATAACTTACATCCAACATCCAAAAGGGGGTAAGGCTGTGAATTTAAATCCGCTGGATTATTTTTGGGGGGCTTTTTCTCACGATATTGCTATTGATCTTGGTACCGCCAACACCAAGGTGGCGATTTGTGGCAAGGGAGTGATGTTTCGTGAACCGACAGTGGTGGCGGCGTATAAAAAAACCAAGCAAATTTTGGCGATTGGTACCGAAGCAAAAAAAATGCTTGGTAAGACCCCAGCGGCAATCATCGCCGTTCGGCCTCTGCGAGATGGGGTAATCAACGATCTAGATTTAACAGAAAGCTTACTGAAGCATTTTATCCTCAAAGCCCACCAAAGTCCTTCTGCTTTCCCAAAAATTCCCAGGCCAAAAGTGGCGATTGCAATTACTTCCGGTGCCACCGAAGTCGAGAGGCGGGCGGTTTCCGATGCCGTCACGACCGCCGGAGCAAGAGAGGTTTACCTAATCGAAGAGCCAATGGCGGCGGCCCTTGGGGCAAAACTGCCGATTGAGCAGCCTTCCGGGAACATGATTGTTGATATTGGCGGTGGAACCACCGAAATTGCTATCATTTCCCTCGGTGGGGTAGTGATCAGCAAGTCCTTGCGAGTGGCTGGTGATGAGATGGACGCTGATTTAATCGCCTACGCCCGAGCCCGCTACAACCTGCTTTTGGGAGAGCGGACGGCGGAGCACATCAAAATTACCACCGGCAGTGCCTATCCGGTCGGTAAGGAAGCGAAAGTGGCCGTTTCTGGTCGGGATTTGGCAACCGGACTGCCGGCGGCCATTACGATGAGCACCGGCGAGATAAGGGAGGCGATTTCCAATACACTGCGGACAATTATTGAAGCCGTCAAAGATGTCATCGAAGAAAGCCCGCCGGAACTTGTCGGTGATATTGTTGAAAATGGAATTTACTTAACCGGCGGCGGCGCCCTTTTGAAGGGCCTACCAAATTTGGTTGCTAAAGAAACAAAGATGCCCGTGATTGTGGCTCCCGATCCTCTGACCAGCGTGGTTAAAGGAATAGTCGCCGTTTTGGAAGATGAAAAGCTGCTCAAAAAGGTGAGATTTGCCGGAAGCATAAAATAGCACGCTCCATAACTAAATAGATCGCTAAAGCGCTCTGCGACCACTTCGTGGACTAGATTTCGCTGATCGCTTGATAATTTAGGTATTCTCGCGTGCTGCGACCACTCGCCCCGATTAAATCGGGGCTTCGTGGACTAGAAAAGTCAGAAGTTAAAACTGGAATTAAGATGAAGCTCCTTTTGAATAGTCCAAAACAAAAAACCGCCGCGTTGCTGCTGGTTCTAGCCCTTGTTTTATTTGTTCTAGAACAGGTAGGGGCACTGGCCGTTTTGCAAGCCCCTTTGCAAAGGGTTCTCCTACCAGGCCAGCTGGCCCTTTATAAAACAAAACAAGACTTCGAAGGTTTTTTAGCTACTATTACTGAGATTGGCTCTTTGCGAAAAAAAGAAAATGAGCTTCTGGCCGAAAACGCCCTTCTTGCTGCTGAAAATGCCCGTTTAAAAAAACTGGAAAGTGAAAACAAAATCCTGCGCGAACAACTCGGCGCAAGGCAAGAGAAGAGGGAGTTGATCATTGCCCAGGTGATCGGTCAGGATCCACTTTTTTCGGGCAGCAAACTTTTAGTCGATAAAGGACGAGACAGTAACGTCGTATCCGGCGCCTTGGTCGTTCTGAAGGATATTTTAATTGGTCAGGTGGTGCGAGTTGGTGCTTCAACATCGACCGTCCGGTTGCTAACCGATCCTCGCACCAAAATTCCGGCGGTGACAGGAAGCGGCGTTAAAGGTATTTTGCAGGGAGAATTCGGCAGCCGGGTTGTTCTCGAAGAAGTGGTGCAAGGCGAAAAATTAAACCCGGGAGAGATTGTTTATACCTTGGGCGAAGCTGACTTCCCCAAAGGCTTGGTCCTGGGCAAAATTACGCAGGTTGAAAATAACCCGGCCGCCCTTTTTCAAAAAGCGAGCGTTGAGCCACTCCTTTCCTTCAAATCATTGGAAACAGTTTTCATCGTTAAGGGACCAAAATGATAACTTCTGTTTTGGTTTTTGTAGTCTTTATAATAGTGGCAAGTCTGTTTCAAGTAAGCCTAGTCCCGGTGCCGCTTGGGCTGGTGGTGATTTTGGTTTGGTTTCTACTACGCGGTACAAAGCACATAGTTTGGCTGATCCTTATCTTTTCTATCCTCCTGGCAACAGTTGCGAACCTTTCTCCTTGGGCCGTTTTGCTGGCCACCAGCCTAAGTTCCTATTTGTTTGTTTTTGGAAAATCGTTTTTGCCGGCTCGGGTTGCGACCACCTTTGGTTTACTGATAATTTCTGCCCTGGCCTGGGAAATTTCTCTGGCCGCCTTAATTAGATTAACTTAAATTCCATGTGCCGGCTAAGCCGTCACGTAATTAAGAAATTATATCCCGCTTGCGCGTGATGTATTTTAAGAAAAATATATGCCGCTTGCGCGTCATGTAAATTAAATTTATGAAAAAGTTTCCTAAAAAATTTGGATTTGCCTTTGGGGATAGCGTAGAGAGCAGTAAAAAGCGAAAAGGCCGACCCGGTGCAGAGGAGCTGCAAAAAGCGGAAAGCTGGCAAGAAAAGGACATCTTGGCTCGAAAGATCCCTTCCCCACCTCCCTTTGAGTTACTACCCTCTCGTTTGGCGCCGATTTATTTTGTTTTTGCGGCTTGCCTGCTGGTTTTGTTAGCCCGCGCTTTTGATCTTCAGGTGATCCAGGGCAAAATTTTTTTGGAAAAGGCAGAAGGCAACCGCATTAGCTTGCAGGTAAACCATGCTCCAAGAGGCGTTATTTTTGACCGAAATGGGCAGATTTTAGCTCAAAACCAACCCGGTTTTAGGCTGCTGATGAACATAAAAGGAGTACCAGCGGGAAAGAAAGATCAGGTAATTGCCAAACTGTCATTTATCTTAGGGATTTCTAAAGGTGAGATTGAAGAAAAACTAAGAAATACTAACGAGGATGGAGAAGCGAGCCTTACCGATGATTTACCGGCTGATAAAGCAAGGCTTGTTGAAGCAGAGAAAAACGATTTACCGGGTATCGAGCTAGAAATCAACCCGATTCGCTACTACCCATTTAAAGAGATTACGGCCCCTATTTTAGGGTACACCGCTGAAGCCGACAAAGCCGATTTGGCTCGGAAACTGGCAGTGCCTTATACCTTGGGTGATAAAGTTGGTAAAGCTGGTGTGGAGGAAACCTTTGAAGAAACTCTGCGGGGAGTAAACGGCTATCGTCTGGTTAAGGTGACAGCGCGTGGCGAGAAGAAAGGTGAAATCTACCAAAGTGAGTCTACCTCTGGGCAGTCCGTTACCTTGAGTATCGATCTGGAGCTGCAAAAGTTTGTTTATGAGACTCTAGAAAAAAAGTTAAGGGAGGTAAAAGCAAAGGCGGGATCGGCAGTGGTTTTGGACCCTACAAGTGGCGAAATATTGGCCATCGTTTCCATCCCCAGTTACGATAATAATCTCTTTTCCAAAAGCTTAACCACGCAGACTTACCAGAGCCTTATTAGCAGTCCGGATAAGATATTGCTAAATAGAGCGATTGGCGCTGCTTATCCACCCGGCTCAACTTTTAAGATTGTTACAGCAAGTGCTGGGTTAGAAACCGGTGTGATAACCAAAGAAACAAAAATCGTTGATCCCGGGTTTATCACGCTTGGAAACCGCACTTTTGCCAATTGGCTCTGGATCGATCACCACCAAACAGAAGGTGCAATAAATGTCATGCGGGCGATTGCTCGTAGCACCGACACTTTTTTCTACCAACTGGGGCAGAGGGTTGGCGAAGAACAGATCGCCAAGTTTGCTTCTCTCTTAGGGCTTGGACAGACCACCGGCATTGAACTCCCTGGCGAAGTCACGGGGTTGGTTCCCACCCCAGATTGGAAGTTAAAAACTAGAGGCGAGCCTTGGTATCCGGGGGAAACTTTGAGCTTGAGTATCGGTCAAGGCGACCTTTTGGTTACGCCATTGCAATTAACAATGGTCACCGCCGCCTTTGCCAATGGCGGAAAGCTGCTCAAACCAACAATTTTAAAAACCGATATCCCAAAAATCGCCAGAGGAAATTTTTTAAAGAAAGAAACTATAGATACGGTCAGAGAAGGCCTCTATCTTGATACAATCGGTGATGGCAATGTCGGTTGGCTTTTTGGCAATTTCAAAATTCCGAGCGCTGGTAAGACAGGGAGCGCCGAGTCTGGGCAAGCGCAGCCTCATGCTTGGTACACTGCCTTGGCACCTTACCAAGATGCAAAAATTGTGGTGACAGTTCAAGCCGAATATGCTGGTCACGGCAGTGAGGTGGCTGCTCCGGTCGTAAAGCAAATCTTTGAGTGGTACTTCGCCAACCGATAAACTTGACAGACAACCAGAGGATGCCAGATAATTAAATTATTCCGTACAGACGGGACAGGCCTGCCCAATGAAAGTTGCCGATCTTTTTCAAAAATACCTCCAAGAATACCGAAAAAACATCAACCCGCCTTACGGCCGTAAGGACCTAATTCCAGTTTTTGGCAGCGTGTTTATTCTGTTTACTATTCCCCTGACAGTAACACTAGCAAATCAAGCTCGGGAACCGATAAGCCGCGCCGAACAATTGCCTGGGGCACAAAAAATTTCCGAGGTTGAGATGGTCCAAAACGAAAGCCTCAAGCTGTTTCAGCTAAACGCGAAGCTTCAAAGGGCAGACCCGACCCAAAAAAGCAAAATTCTTAATGAGATGATTAGCCTCTCACTCTTAAGAAAAAACCGGATGAAAACTCTTGCTGAAAAAACCCCAAAAGAAGTACTCAAGATGTCATTCCCCTCACAAGTCGCAGCAAGCCTACCACTCGAGATACAAAAAGATTTAGAACAACCAACTACTGTGTCTGGCGACCTTGAGGTTTTGACTACAGATAATTTTGCCAAAAGACAGTCCAAGACGGAATATTTCCTAAAAAGTGGTCAGGAAAGATTCTCGCTTTACCCCACCAAAGATATCAAGCCACTTAAATCAGGGACAAAGGTGGAGATTTCTGGGACGAGAATAGATGAAAAAATCCTCTTTGAGGAGGAGCCAAAACAAAACCCGCAGGTTTTAGGCAGTCTTACCGACACACTTGGTGAGCAAAAGACGGTGATAATTTTGGTGAATTTCCTGGACGATACTTCGCAACCCTTGACCAAAGCAACGGCGGAAAGCACTACTTTTACGGGAGCAAATTCGGTTAGTTCCTATTATCTTGACGCTTCCTACAATAAAACTTGGCTCACCGGAAATGCCTACGGTTGGTATACGATGGCGATTTATAAAACTTGTGATTATGGGGCTATTTTGGATGCAGCCATCAACGCCTCGGATGCCCATGTTTACTTTCCCAATTATTCTCGGATCATTCTTGCCTTTCCAAATCCTAATTGTGGTTGGGCTGGGGTAGGCGGTATTGGTAAATGGGAGATCAGTACAGATGACGGAGTAGTTGCTGCTTCGGTTTCTTGGATTGCCTCTTTTACCGCCTATGTCGTCGGTCATGAATTTGGCCATAATCTCGGGGTTCACCACGCCAGCGCGCTTGATTGCGGGAGTGTGACTTTGAGTGAAACTTGTACTGACTATGAATATGGCGATCGTTACGATATTATGGGCGGTCGGACTGCTCACCACAATGCGGCTCACAAACAAGACCTGAATTGGCTTGAGTCTTCAAATATCGTTACCGCTACTTCTAGTGGTAACTACACAATCGAGCCTTTGGAAACAGCAAGCACGGGCACAAAAGCGGTAAAAATAATTAGAGATGACTACTACTTCTTCTATGTAGAATTCCGTCAGGCGATCGGCTATGATTCGTTTCTTTCTAGCGATCCCAACGTCCTGAACGGTGTTTTGATTCACCTTGTTTCTTTGGAACTTTGGGACAGAACTTGGCTGCTTGATGCTACCCCCGCCGACGAATATTGGCGCAACCCTGCCCTCGAAGTAGGGAATTCTTTTCATGACGATGAAAGCGGAATCACGATTACGACTTTAAGCAAAACAGGCGGGAATATTTCTGTCAACATTGATTTAGGTACGCCAACTTGTCAGCGGGCTGATCCGACGGTAGCGATTGATCCGGCTAGTGTCTGGAAAGGTCTGGGGGAAACGGCTAACTTTACAGCTACCGTTACCAATAATGATACCAACCCTTGTGGCTCTTCAGCCTTTACGCTCACACGATCTGTTCCCAGTGGGTGGAGCTCTTCTTTGGGTGCCAGCGAGCTCACCATAAGTCCTGGATCGACCGGATCCACCAGCCTTTCGGTTACTTCTTCAGGCAGTGCTGCCGATGGCTCATATGATATTACGGTCACAGCAGCAAACAAAGACCAACCTTCTTACAGTAGCTTCGAAATGGCAACTTTTGTGGTGGTGAATGATACTGCGGTTCCTTCGGTTTCAATCACCGCGCCAAGTTCTGGAGCGACTGTCTCGGGGTCAGTGACAATTACCGCTTCGGCTACTGATGATGTGGGGGTAACGAAGGTTGAATTCTACGTCGAGAGTGCCCTTAAATCTACCGACACTAGTTCTCCTTACTTCTACAATTGGGACACCACCACTGTTAGCAATGGAAGTCCTAGTCTGCTAGCTAAAGCCTACGATGCCGCCGGGAATGTTGGCACATCTTCCACAGTGTCAGTTACGGTAAACAATACCCAACCTCAACCAGCAGTTGATCTCAAAGCCAACAACTCTAATGGCCCGATCACCATTATCTACAATACCGCGGCTACTTTGTCTTGGACTTCTTCTAGTGCTACCAGTTGCACGGCTTCAAACGGCTGGTCCGGTGCAAAGGTAACAAGTGGCTCAGAATCTACCGGTAGTCTCACCAGCAATAAAACCTATACCCTCACCTGTACTGGAGCCGGGGGATCGGCAACCAACTTGGTAACCGTCAATGTCGGCAAACTCGGTGATCTCAACCTTGATAATGCAGTCAATATCCGTGACTTCAGTATTTTAGTTAGCCGTTGGGGGACAAACGATCCGGTCGCCGATCTTAATCGGGATGGGGTAGTGAACATTCGTGACTTTAGTATTCTTGTCTCCCGCTGGGGGACATAAAGACCTCACCAGCCAAAATTGACAAGCAAGCTTACACGCTTTAGAATAAAGTTGTGAGGGCTGCCGACCTGCTCCGCCAATACCGAAAAAACATCAACCCGCCTTACGGCCGTAAGGACCTATTCGTAATTGGCACAACAATATTCCTTCTGCTAATCATCCCTTTGACCGTTATCTTAGCTACCCAGAATGGTGATTTAAGAAGTCGGGCGGCGGGAGGTGACTGCGATACCAGTTATCCAACTGATCGTTTCCGGGTTTGTTACTATGATTATACCGGCGGAGGGATAGGTTCCTCTCTTGGTTCCGTGGATGAAGCCACAATTTCCGATCCGGTTCCGCAGACTTACATGGCAATTAACCATCCTTGGAGTAGTGGAACCATTTATGGTGGACTAAACGACAATGTTTCTGGAGTTTGGCGCGGAAGATTAAATTTTCCCCAAGGGAGATACCAATTCACTGTCCAAGCAAACGATGGAGTCCGCCTCTTTATTAATGAAGTGCCGGTAATTGAAGAGTGGCGTGATCAGGAGTATAGCTACGCTGCGGTCAAAGATCTGAATGGCTATACCAATATCCGTGTTGAATGGTACGATCATACAGATAACGCTACCTTGAGTCTTCACTGGTATAAAGGTTCAAAGCCGCCTTTTGAACTTACCTCACCAGTTAATGTTGATTTTTTTATTCTTCCCCAAGTGAATACCTGTATTGTCGGAAACCCTTGGACTAGCGGCGATACTTTTAATGTCTATAATCCCAACGGAACAGTTTTTAAAGCTTTCCAATCAGATTCGACTCTCACTTCTTTAAAGCCTTCTAATCCGCACGTTAATGATGGTACTTATGCCCAAAGTGTCTGTCTTTCCCTGGCGATGACTTCGACCGAGCAGACACGAGTTAAAGATGATGTGGAGCGAGTATTTCAGAATGTGAAAACTAGACACTCACTTGGCTTATTTGATGTTAGCGTCCGAACGATAACTTTGGGTCCAGTTGAAGCCCAGCTTTCTCGTTGGGGCGGTTTTTGGCTTGCTTCTTGGGATCTCCAGTGGAATCTTGAGCCTTCAATGGCCTCTTATCTTTCAAAGCAAACTGATTTTGTGATTGCTACCCACGGGATGAATGAATTTAACGGCGTAAGCTATGGGAAATATATTAACCCCCCAGCCTGTGGAGGTACCTTTGGCGCCGACTTAGGGGTTGGTGGTGCGGGCTACAGTTGGGTTCCCCAAACACAGCCTGGTAATTGGTATGAATGTTCCACTTATTATGTTTATATTAATGAGTGGCTTCATCAATTAGAATGGGCCGTTCCCAATCTAATGGGGCTTAATGATATCTATGTGGATGATGCAACCGGCGTGCGGACATATCCAGCTTGTGGCACGTACGACCCTGACACCTATAAATGGTTCCCTGGCCTTTATGATTTGGCCTCTGAACATGGGCCGGGAGATCCCGATTCGCCTTGGTGCGGGACCCAGAAGCACCCGGGAGCTGATCCGGGAAGTGCCCATCTGTTCATGAACCACTTTGATTTCTCGATGCAACGCTACTCGTCCAACATTTTTAACGGGAACCACTGTAATGGCGGGAAAAAAGATTTTGATGAAACTGGAGTTGATACTGGAGGGGATTGTCCCGTATCTCAACCTCAACCAACTGTTGACATCAAAGCCAATGGTTCTGATGGTCCAATTACAGCTGCTCTCAATTCTTCTGTAACCCTTTCCTGGAGCAGCACTAACGCTACCAGTTGCACCGCCTCCGGTTCTTGGTCAGGTAGCAAAGCAACGAGCGGATCTGAATCTACGTCCCCACTCTCTAACCCAAATGCCTATACTTACACCTTGACCTGTAACGGCGCCGGCGGATCAGCTTCCGACTCGGTCGCCGTCAATGTCTTTCCACCAGCTCCGAGCGTTGACATAAAAGCCAATAATTCCGATGGTCCGATTACCATCAGTTATAACACTTCCGCCAATCTTTCCTGGACTTCTACCAATGCAACCAGTTGTACAGCTTCCGGTAGTTGGTCAGGAAGTAAAGCCACCAGCGGTTCCCAATCCACCGGCACACTATCTGGTCCCAACACGTATACCTACACCCTTACTTGTACTGGAGCTGGGGGTTCAGTCAATGACCCAGTGACTGTAAATGTTTCTGGTCCAGGTACCGCTCCGGCTGTTGATCTCAGGGCGAATAGCTCTAACGGACCCATTACGATTGTTTACAATACTACTGCTAGCCTGTCTTGGACCTCCGCTAATGCCAGTTCCTGTACTGCCTCGGAAGCCTGGTCAGGTAGCAAAAACTCAACTGGTGGGTCAGAATCCACTGGTCGACTTATCGGTAACAAAACCTACACCCTGACCTGTACCGGTCCCGGTGGCAGCGCTTCAGACAGCGTGACCGTCAATGTCGGTAAGATCGGGGACATGAACCTAGACGGTTTAATCAATATCCGTGACTTTAGTATCTTAGTCAGTAAATGGGGCACCACTGACCAAATCGCTGACCTGAATGGTGACGGAACCATCAACATCCGTGACTTTTCTATCCTGGTTTCCCGTTGGGGGAGTTAGATTAGGGTAGGCCGAGTAAAGTTGATAATTAAGGCACGAGTTTGACAAGCGACCCAAGCAATATCTATAATTAGATTGCGAGCCTGGAAATAATAATGAAAAAACTACTGTCCAAACTACTAATCGCTAGCCTCATTCTGCCAGCAATTTTGCTAGTAAATCCTCCACCGGCTTATGCCGCTGCCAACTTTTATCTTTCACCAGCTGGAGCAACCGTTCCTCAAGGAACGATCCTTTCGGTTGCGATCCGGGTTTCTGCTAGCGAGGCGATCGATGCCACCCAGGCGAATCTATCCTATCCTGCCGACAAATTAGATTTTGTGTCTATTAACACCAGCGGCAGTCCTTTTGACCTTGCGGCGGAAAAATCTGGAGGAGGAGGCTCGGTTAGGCTCGCCAGTGCCCGAACTGGCGGCGCTGTTAGTGGTGATAAACTGGTAGCAACAGTCAGTTTCCGGGCTAAAGTAGATTCGGGATCAGCAACAATTAACTTCGCCGCCGGTACCGAAGCGGATAATGCCGGTAATCCCGTCGCTGGTGGGACAAGTGGCGGTACTTACACCTTTGCTTCGCCTCCGCCTCCTCCACCGCCTCCAGATACCACGGCGCCAAAAATTACCGATGTTAAAGCCACCGAGAGTTCGCTTAAAGGAGCTACTATCGAGTGGAAAACCGATGAGGCGGCAAGTTCAACAGTCGAATACGGGTTAAATACCAAATACGGTCTTTCCGCGGAAGGCGCTGGGTCGACTAAAGATCACAAAGTGACCTTTACCTCCGAACTACTTATTCCTGGCGTTACTTATCACTTTAGGGTGAAGAGTGCTGATGCTGCCGGCAATGTGGGTACAGGAGGAGATGCTAACTTTAAGACCAGTGGTTACACTATCAATGTCAAAGTAGTCGATCAAAAGGGCGAACCGGTTAAAGGTGTTGAAGTGACTCTAGCTTCCGAAATCCAAAAAGAGAAAACCGATAAAGAAGGAATAGCCACTTTCAAAGACGTTGCGCCTGGTAAGCACTTGGTTACAGTGGCGTCAAAGGGTGGTTTGGTAAGTTCGACGGTTGAGGTCAAAGAGGCAACCGAGAAGGAAATAGCATTGGGCAAGATCGTGCCGCAGAGCGCGGAAGTGAAAATCACTCCGCCTGGTACCGATCCATTGTGGTATGTGGCGGCGTTACTAGCGGTATTGATAGTGATTTTGGTTGGAGTGGCTGTCTTTTTTGTTTGGAAAGAATGGCAGGAACAAAGAGGAGGTAAAAAAGGAGGTTCGTCAACTGATCCAAAGAACAAAAAGCTGGGGTTCATCCCTATCCCCTTGAAGGCCGATATTCTGTCTAAGCCAATCAGTCTGCCTCCATTTGGAAGCCCGCCAAAGCCCAAAAATCCTCCGGAGCCCAAAACTCCCGCAAAACCTAAGGAATCACCGCTAGCTCCGGTCATCCAGCCCAAAGGCGAGCCCAAGATGGAAATCTTTCGCGCTGACAACAAGAAGTAATCTTTTATTTTTGGTATATCCTCCTAAGATTTCGCTTTTCTACTTGTGTCCGTCTTTTCATCCGATAAATAAGCATTCCATGGCTGGTATTTGACAGCTCGGGTGCTTTAAAAGTAAAATCAAATTAGATCTACACCTGCCATGCAAAAAATTGATCGAACCGATCTAAAAATCATCGGCCCATTTCTATTCTTACTTTTCCTTTTTGCTTCAATTTTCATCATCGTCAAATATTTACCGCAGCAGCGCGAAATGCGGCCTAGAGCTGAATCAAGCACTTACCTCTTATGTTATGGGGGCGAGTGCGGAGGCTCGCTTTTGTATAGCAAAAGTACTTATCCTCCCGATACTTCGGGTAGTTGTTCTGGTACCTGGCACCGCTACGTAGGGCAAAATTATGCAAGTAGTGCCTATTATGCCGATCGGGAGTACACAGTCTTTAATACTTCAGGCATACCGGATAACGCAACGATTACCGGAGTAAGCTTGCAAATGAAGCTATATACAAATGGGACGAATACTGATTTTACTATTCGGGCAAGATATTATGACTGGACTTCGGGTGGTCTGGGTTGTGACGATTGGCGTTCGAATCCTGGGAGCGACACTTTATTGGGGACTTTCAATACATCAAGTCTTCCTCCAGAAGGTTCTGATTTCACTATGTCTCTAAACAACGATAGCATCTATTCTTGGGTTAGCAAAACAGGTGGCACACCTTTTTATTTAACCAGCGATCGTGAAGAGAACAATGCCGCACCTTCAGGTTGGGAATGGGTTCTTCACGACGAGCCCACCTCCCCGGTACTTGTAATTGACTATACTATCCCACCGCTGCCAACCGTCGATATCAAAGCCAATGGGTTTGGTGGCACAGCCACCGTTGACTACAACACCCCGGTTACGCTTGCCTGGACAAGCACCGATGCCACTAGCTGTACCGCCTCTGGAGATTGGTCAGGCAGCAAAAACCCAAGTGGGGGATCTGAATCGATGGGTAGTCTTGCTAGTAACAAAACTTATACTTTAGACTGTACTGGCGCTGGTGGATCGAAGTCTGATAGTGTCACGGTCAATGTCCGCCCATTCGCTGATATCAAAGCCGATGGTTCGGACGGACCAATCACTATTGCTTACAATACTGCGGCGACAATTTCCTGGAGTAGCGCTAATGCTACGAGCTGTTCGGTGACACCAGGTGGATGGACCGGTTTGTCTAACACGGGAATATCAACGGGTAATCTTACTGCCACTAATACCTATACTTTAAACTGCACCGGCGCTGGTGGATCAGTTTCAGACAGCGTCATCGTCAATGTGGCCAGAAAAATCGGGGATTTCAATGGCGATGGGTTCGTCAATATGATAGATTTCGGTATGTTGGCAAGGAATTGGGGGTTGGATTACCCGCCTTGCGATGTAAATGGTGACCATATTGTTAATATGATAGATTTCGGTGCCCTGGCACGTAATTGGACGGGATAAACTTGACAAACAAGCAGACAATACTAAATAATTAGGTTAAAAAGATGAACACTGCCCATTTATTAAAAACATACAGAAAAGCCCTCAACCCTCCATATCAGGGGAAAGACCTTTTAGTTATATTGGCGACCCTTTTAATCTTAATTTCCATACCTTTAATTGTAATTGGGGTACCAAAAAGTCGGGCGCCAAAAGGAAGGGCAGCGTACGCCAACCCAACTCTATACCTTACGCCAGCCACTCAATCAGTTAACCAAAACTCACCCTTCACTGTCCAAGTTCGCGTCGACAACCAGGCCCAGAGTATCAGCGGTGTTCAGGCTTATCTTAGTTATCCGACCGATAAATTGGATGTTTTGAGTCTTGATTACACCGGTACGGCTCTCCCTACCGAAATGGAAAGCACATTCGGTGGTGGTTCGATAAGAATGTCAAGGGGAATGTCGCTTTCCCCACCGACGCCTGTTTCCGGCGATAATCTAATTGGGGCAATCACTTTTAGAGCTAAAGTCGGAGCGGGACCGGCAGCCGTTAGTTTTGTCACTGGTTCTAATATAGTTAGGTACGAGGACTATACCGACATTCTTGTTGACAAAATCGGTGGTACCTATACCGTTGTTGACCCGCCACCAGCCGTCAGTATCACTAATCCCGCCAACAATGCCACGATCAAAGGAACCATTCTCGTCCAAGCGACTGCTGCCGATGATCTAGGTGTAGCCCAGGTAGAGTTCTTGGTCGATGGAACGGTAAGGAGTACGGATGCGACAGCGCCCTACGAATATTCTTTGAATACGACAAGTCCAGTTCTGGCCGATGGTCCTCACACCATCTCTGCCAAGGCCTATGATGCGACTAGTTCTACTACCGCAACGATAAACGTGGTTGTCGATAACAATGCCCCGACTATCTCCATCACTGCTCCGGCGGCTGGGGCATTTGTTCGGGGGACAGCGGTTAGTGTGAGTACCACTGTTTCTGATACCGTTGGGGTAGTTAAAGTAGAATTTTATGTTGACGGGACGTTGAAATCGACCGATACTACTTCACCGTTCTCATATTCTTGGGATACCACCACCTACACCAACGCGAGTCACACCCTTCAAGCAAAGGCCTATGATAACGCTAATAATGTCGGCACTTCTGCTACTATTTCCGTAACGGTCGATAATATTGCTCCCACGGTTACGATTAATTCTCCGGCTAGCGGGGCTTATCTGCGGGGCAGTGTCAGCGCAACCGCAACTCCCAATGATGCCAACCTTCTTAATGTCGAGTTTTCTCTCGATACAAGTCTAAAATGTACTGTTACCGCTTCACCTTACACCTGCACGAATATTATTACAGCCAGCACTAGCGACGGAACCCACACCATTTCCGCTAAAGCTAATGATCGGGCAGGAAACTCGACGACAGCGAACATTTCGGTGACGGTCGACAACACCGCTCCAACCCAACCAACCGGCTTGAATGCGACCCCGGCAAGCAGCACCCAAGTCAATCTTACCTGGACCGCCAGTACCGATGCGACGAGCGGTATTGCTGGATACGATGTTTACCGTAATGGGAGCAAGGTAACACCAACTCCAGTTACAACGACGAGCTTTAGCGATACCGGTCTAGCCGTGAACACCAATTACACTTACTATGTCCAAGCTATTGATCGGGCGGGTAATGTGTCGGCGAATTCAAACACGGCTAGTGCGACGACAAGAGTGGCAGGGGATTTCAATGGCGATGGGTTCGTCAATATGCTAGATTTCGGTATGTTGGCAAGGAATTGGGGGTTGGATTACCCGCCTTGCGATGTAAATGGTGACCATATTGTTAATATGATAGATTTCGGTGCCCTGGCACGTAATTGGACGGGATAAATTGATAAAAAATATCATCCATACAATCCTAATATCGTCTTTGCTTCTTTTAAATTTCTCATTTGTCGGTGTTTCCGCTATTTTTGCTGCTGGTTCTGCTCGACTTTACGTCGATCCAGCAAGCAGAACAGTTAACAACGGTGAACCATTTACGGTTACTGTCCGAGTGGACACCGTTGGAGAGACGATAAGTGGTGTACAAGCCTACATGAGTTACCCAGCTGATAAATTGGATGTTTTAGGTCTTGATTCCACCGGTACAGCCTTACCCATCGAGTTTGAAGCCACCTACGGTGGTGGCTCAATAAGAATGTCAAGGGCAATGTCGCTTTCCCCACCGACTCCAGTTACCGGGAATAATCTTCTAATCGGGACGATCACTTTTAAAGCTAAAGTTGGATCCGGTTCGGCAAACGTTGGTTTTGTCGCCGGTTCCAATGTAATTAAATACGAGGACTATACCGATATTCTTGGTCCTACGACTGGTGGTACCTACACATTTAATACCCCGGTAAACCCGCCAATTGTTGATCTCCGAGCCAATGGTTCGGCTGGTTCGATTCCTGTCAATTCTGGTACAAACGTCACACTTTCTTGGACTTCCACCGACACTACTTCTTGTACCGCATCAGGAGATTGGGGAGGTAGTAAGGGAACCAGCGGTTCGGAACAGACCGGCGCTCTCGCTAGCAATAAAAGCTACACTTTAAGATGTGAGGGTGCTGGTGGTTTGTTTGATACCAAGACAGTCCAAGTCAATGTTTCTGGCTCTCAACCAAGACCTACCGTGAGTATTTCAGCAAAACCATCTTCGATAAAATCCGGCGAAACCTCGACCCTTTCTTGGAGTAGTACCAACGCTACCAGTGTTTCTATCACGCCTGGCATCGGAAATGTCGGAACAAGTGGCTCAAAGCAAGTCAAACCAACCGCCAGTATCACTTACACCGCGTTAGCAACTGGTCCAGGCGGTAATTCTAGCCCGGCCTCTGCCTCAATTACGGTTGATAATAAACCACCGCCTCCACCACCGCCACCACCGACCGATACAACCGCTTGTAAAATAACCGACGTGAAAGTAACCGGTGTTTCTTTGAAGAGCGCGACGATCGAGTGGAAGACTGATGAACCAGCTAGTGAACTGGTTGAATATGGTTTGCTCACCAAATACAATTTCCGGGCCGAGAGCGCCGAGTTGAAGAAGGATCACAAAGTTGTTCTTCCTTCAAAACTTTTCGTTGAAGCAACAACTTACCACTACAAGATCAAGTGCACGGATGCAGCGGGAAATTCGGGGACGACTAAAGATACTACCTTTAAAACCCGCGGTTACGTAGTCAAGATTAGAGTTATTGACCAAACAGGCAAAGCCGTCAAGGGGGCGGAAGTGATTTTGTCTTCCGAGATTCAGACTGCTAAAACTGATAAAGACGGCGTCGCCACTTTTGAGGATGTTACTTACGGAGAGCACCTGGTGACGGTTGAGGTTGGGGGTAAGCCCTTCGACTCCACTCTCAAGGTGAAAGAGGCAACCGAGAAGGAAATAACGGCCGGACAAGTAAAACCGCAAACCTTTGACGTCAAGGTAACGGTGGTTCCCAAAAATTTTGTCCAAAAGTACCGCTACCAGCTACTTGCCGGCTGGCTATTAATATTAGTTGTGGTTGGCTTTGTCTGGTGGAGAAAGCGCGGCCCGGGTCAAAAAGGTAGGGGCGGCGGGCCAAACAAAGGTGACAAGCAAGAAGTCCGACCGCAAGTCCAAGAAGTACCAGAGGTGCAAAAAGCACAAGGAGCACAAGGGGGAGTGGAAGAGTTCTACAAATCGCTCGGTCCAAAGCCCGAGCAGCAACCACCAGAGCCCAAAGTTCCGCCTGAACCAAAAGACCCCTCAAAAATGGAGGTATTTCGCAGCTAACTAGCCCGCGGATTAAGATTTTGGTTTTCGGCCAAACCTTTTGGCCAAGGTTGCGAGTAGCCCGGTTTTTTCTTCAACGAGTTCTTTTTCGGTTTCTTCAAACTCTCCCTCTACCTTTTCTTCGACCTTTTTATCTACTTTGGATTCATCAAGATCCTTTTCCACCCGCCCCTCCAGATCTTCAAGAATCCGCACCAGCCTTTTTCTAAGTCTTCGGCCTCGAAAGATGATTAATAATAAAATAATGAGAAAGATAAGAAGTGACCCAAAGAGGGTGGTGTAAATTACTACCCCGGGGATGGTGAGGCCAATGATGACAAAAGCCCGTGGGTCAAGATTGAAATTGACTATATTTGATTTTGGCGATTCAATCTCGTCGGGGTTGATGGCAACGGCGTGAATGGTATGCTTACCAGCCGGTAAAAGTTCTTTATAGGAAGTTTCAAAACGGCCATCTTTATCAGCCTTCACCTTGGCGATTTGCTTGCCGGCGAGGAAAATTTTCACCTGATAACCGGCGGCGGAGTGCCCTTTTATTAAAATATGGCTACTGTAAGGAAAAAAGCTGCCGTTTTTAGGCGAATCGATAGTTGGGGCGGGGATATTTTTGACGGAAAGATCAACCTTGCCAATCTGTTCGTTTCCCGCTTTGTCAACCGCCTTGACGGAAATAGTGTGTTTTCCAGAAGAGATTGTTGGTATTTTATAGGGGTTGGCGGCTGTCACCCAAATTCCGTTATCAAGTTTTATTTCATAATGATCTACCCCTGAGGTGTCGTCAGTGGTGGCAAAGGAAATAACGGGCCGCTTTTCAGCGTCTTTCTTGGGATCGGCCTCGGGGGTGAAAGGTTTCGGGGGGACGGTGTCGATTTGAACTCGAAAAGAAGTTGTCGCACTCCAGCCGCCGCTGCCCTTAACTCTCACGTGAAAATACCAAATACCGTCAGCAACATTTTCATAAGTTTTACTTGTTCCACTTCCCTCGGAAGTTTGATCGGGAGTAGTGTCAGCTGATTGGACAAAGGTATAGCTGAACTCGCTTCCGCTGCCTGTCCAAGAAAGCGAGACATTTTTGTTTTTATACCATTTTTCTTGGTCCGGGTGGGTGCTGGAAGTGACACTTGGGGCAGCCGTAGGTGGAGGTAATATAGTAAATGTCGAAGAACTCGTACCCGTTAAAATATTGGTTCCCGCTCCGTCGTCAGCTAAAACTTGCGATCCGGAAGTTATAGCTACCTTGCCGCTTCCTGGAGACTTACCTTGGACAACCACCGAACCGATATAACCACCCGGCCCAGTATAACCTGGACTGGGTAGACCACACTGAAAATGGGCAGATGTGGGAGTGTAACTTGAAGGGCTCGTGTAAAGTATGCATATTGATCCACCAACTGAAAGTCCGGTAACAGTTAGATTAGACGCGGAAACATTTACCTCGTAAGCGACTGTGGCTTGGCTGGTATTTACATAAATGAACACGTAAAATTTATCACCAACGTACTTTGTGCCGTAAGAAGGAGAAGTATAAAGGGTTGCTCCCGCCGCTCGGACAGGTGTAGAGAGAGTAGATAAACCAATGGTCTGGGCAATTAAAAGTAAAACAATGAGAGCAGATTTAATAAATTTCATTTCTCTATTTCTTTTATTCTAGACCAGCCTGTGCTAATTTGTCCAGTCAGACATCATAATCGCAAAGTCGATCAGACCGACAATACCGTCTTTATTTGTGTCGGCGATACTGCTATTAGTATTCCAATAGTGAAGAAGGATGGCAAAATCGGTTAAATTTACTCGGCCGTCACAGTTTAGGTCGCTGCGTTTACAGGGATTTACTTGCAAATTTACGGTGAAACTACTGACCGAATCAGCCAGACCGCCACGGCTTAGATATGCGTAAAGAGTGTTTGCCCCGCTATTGTAACCAGAAGTTAAAATAAATTGATAGTCGCTGCCACCACCGATCACACCGCTGAATTTTTCAGCGCTATTTAAGAAGACATGGACGGTTGAGCCTGGTGCTCCTTGACCAAACACAGCGACAGAGTCCCCTTTATTGATTGTCGTTTTGGATAAAGCAATGGTAGGGGGTAGGTGGATATCGCTGATCGGTGTATCGAGATGAACAGGCAGGTTTACACCATTGAAATAGGTTTCCGGTGTATCTAAACCACCGGTATCCGTCAGGTAAAGGGAAAAATCATGGAGCCCATCCGAACTGACAATGGTTTTGGTAAAGACACCGGAGGGGTTTGTTACTGTCGTGCCAATTACCAAACCGCTCTCTTTAATCGTTACTGTGGAGCTGGCTGGGGCGTAACCGCTGAAAGTAACGGTCGTTTCGGGAACCACGGCCGTAATGGTGACATCTGCTTGCTTTGGAGTCGTATCAGCGCTGGTTTTCTGAACAGCCACAGCAAAAAAGAGCAAACTAACTCCAATAGAAAGCCAAAAACAAAAGACCCTCTCAATCATTTCCGTACCCTTCGTTTAAACGGACTAACCAATAAAACGACAATAATAAATATTAAAGCTCCACCGATTAAAAAAAGTTCTGGATGAACCCAGAAAGAGTAAAAACTGCTTTTTGTTCGTCCCGAGCCGTATTCCAAAGATATTTTGGCTTGGTAGTAGCCTGGTAGTAGATCGCCGGCTTCTATACTCAAGTTTTTGTGCTGAGCGGCCTTTATTTGTTGTTTTACTGGAGTCACTTGAATTGTTTGCCCGAGAAGACTTTGAATTGTCACTGTTAAAGATAGATTGCTAGTTTGATTACCATTGTTAGCAATTTCTATTATTAGACTGCTACCTTTAGTAAAAATTCTTGTTAAATCAATTTTTTCTTCTATTTTTCCCAATAGCCGAATCGTAAAGTCTGTTTGCGCCTTCGAATCTTGGTCAAGGACCAAAAGGCGGCCGTAATAATCCGCCGGCGCAGTTCCTTTAGGAATTTTAAATTCGATCTCGACTGGGGCAGTGCTAAAAGGTTGAAGTTCGAGGTTTGTTTGGCTAATAGTGGCAAAGCTGATCGAATGTTTTTCAAGATCTTCGCGGCTGGTGAATTCGCTTTCCGGCAAGCTGTAATCTTCCCAGGTTAGTTTTAGATTTTTAGCGGTGGGGGAAAGGTTTTTTATTAGAACCGTCTCGAGGATTGTTTGCCCAGCCGTTGCTTGGACTAAAAAGTCTTCGGGTTCGAGTTTGAATTCGGCGGCAAATACAGGCGAAGCAGCCGAAAAAAGAAATATTAAGCTAAGTGCGAAGGCAGCAACTTTCTTCATCTGGTTTTATTTTACTACAAGTAAAGGGGCGGTGGGAGCCTTGATTGGTTAAAAAATTTCAACGTAACCCAGCAACCTTTGACACCATGGGGGTCGGGAAGTAAAATCAAATTGAGGGTTTCATGAGAAAATTTGACCCAGCCAATCTAAAACTTGTCGGTTCTCTTTTAGTTTTGGTTTTTCTCGTCGCCTCAATTGCTATTATTGTAAAGCTTACCCCAGAGCAACGAAGTGTACGTCCAAAAGCAGCGGTTGTCAGCGCTGGTCCAAACAGCTGTGGCGGTTTTATGAATAATGCTTCAGGACCTGGTGGGGCCAGCGTGAGTTGGACAAACACCAATGGCGCAATGTCAAGCGACAATAATTGGGCGACTGCCGTTGTCAATGCAGGTACTGCCTCGACTACATATTATCTCGAAGCTCTCGGCTGCGGATTTTCTATCCCGGCAGGCTCGACGATAAATGGAATTCTCGTGGAGGTTGAGCGGCATAGGATGGGAGCTAATGCGACAGACCAGAGCGTCAAGTTAGTTAAAAGTGGGAGTGTTGTTGGCCAAGAAAAAGGCGATTTGTCCACGAACTGGCCACTCGCCGATGCTTACCGATCTTATGGTGGGTCCAGCGATCTGTGGGGAACCAGTTGGGGCTCTGCTGATATTAATGCTTCCAATTTTGGAATAGCCTTTTCGGGAAATGCTGGATTGCCTCCCGAAGCTGATGAAATCCTTTATGTGGATCACATCCGCATCACGGTTTATTACACGCCTCCACCACCGTCTTGCAGTAATGAATGTTCCGCGTCTGGGGCCAAGCAATGCGCCGATAGCACCCAGTATCAAACCTGTGGTAATTATGATGCCGATTCATGTTTGGAATGGTCTTCCTCGGTTTCTTGCCCTTCGGGACAGACTTGTTCTGGTAGTGGGGTTTGTAGTACTTCGGGTGGGGGAACATCAGGCGGTGGGACAAAGCCGGGCGGCGGAACAAAAACAGGCGGTGGGACAAAACCGAGTGGTAGCACTGGTACTCTGACAACTTTGCAGCTGAATATTTCGGTCCCGTACTTAATCGGAGGGACGAAGATATCGGTGATGATGGGTAGTCTTTCGAAAGAGATTCTGGTTTTACCAGATAAAAAAGATTACTCCTTGGATGTCAAAGAAGCGAATGTTTCCCTTGGTTCTTCAACTACAGTTGTGGTTGGTGGTAATAAGACATTGATCAAGAAAATCCAAGTTACACCGACCTCTGAATCTACAGCTGTCAATGTTGGCGATCTAATATTAGGGGATATTACGGGGGACAATAAGATTGATGACAAAGATACCGTTTCTCTTCTTGATTCCCTCGCCAACCAAACCTCAAAAGGCGATCTCAATGCCGACAAAGCGACCAATTCCCTTGATTGGGCAATTCTCCTTGCTCATTTTGGCAAATCCGGCGACCTTTGACCTAAAACCCAGAAAAATATTTCCTGCCAAAATTGACACCCCTTCGCGGTTGAAGCCCCGACTTCACCCCCTTTGTCAAATCTGTTAAAATCCACCCAATGATCGCTGTTGTTGATTTTGGCAGCCAATACACGCATTTGATTGCGCGGCGGATTCGCCAGCTGGGTGTTCGAGCGGACATTTTTCCCCCAAGTGCCACCCTCAAGAAAATCGAAGATCTTTCTGGCGTGATCTTTTCCGGCGGTCCACAATCGGTTTACGATAAAAATTCCCTTACTACTTCGATTTCCAACCTCAATCTAGCCGTGCCGATTTTAGGGATTTGTTATGGCCACCAGCTAATTAGTAAGCTGCTGGGCGGCAAGGTTACACTTGGGGTTACTCGTGAGTATGGGCGGGAAGAAATTACTCTCATTAGAGAAAGCCAACTTTTTCAGGGTTTGGGAAAAAGCCAAAAAGTCTGGCTTTCGCATGGCGATCAAGTTACAAAGCTGCCAAAAGGTTTTACCGTCACCGCTTCGAGCAAAAATTGCCGGGCGGCTGCCTACGAAGCGCCGAAGCGGCGGATTTTTGGTTTGCAGTTTCACCCCGAGGTGGTTCACACCGAAGACGGCCTACGGATTTTAGAAAACTTCCTCAAAATTTGCCGCGTGGAAAAAGATTGGCAGATAAAGGATCAGATTGCTAAGCTATTTAGCGAGATCGGGGAGACAATGGGTTATGAGAAAGTGTTGATTGCAGTTTCCGGTGGGGTAGATTCCCTGGTCGCGGCGAGCCTGATCCACCAAGCAATTGGCGAGAGGCTTTATCCAGTTTTTGTCGATAGTGGGTTGCTGCGAAAAGGAGAAGCGGAGGAAGTACAAGAGCTTTTTAAGAGGTTAAAATTTGCTAATTTCCGGTTTGTTGATGCAAGTGGGCTGTTTCTTAAGCGGCTTAAAGGTGTGACCGATCCAGAGAAGAAACGAAAAATAATTGGCAGGACTTTTATTGATGTTTTCACGCAAGAAGGAAGGTTCGTAAGTAAAAAAGAGAAGATTCGCTTTTTAGCGCAAGGAACGATTTACCCAGATCGAATCGAATCGGCCGCCGCTTCGCAGCAAGCTGAAAAAATAAAATCCCATCACAATGTGAGCATCCCAAAAAATCTAAAGTTTAAGCTCCTCGAACCATTAAAAGAGTTCTATAAAGATGAAGTCCGCGAAATCGGCGAGGCTTTGGGTTTACCAAAGGAAAGATTGTGGCGGCATCCTTTTCCTGGGCCAGGGTTGGCGGTGCGGATTTTGGGGGAAGTAACTCCTGCAAAACTAGAAATTTTAAGAGAAGCCGATGCGATCTACATTGAAGAGTTGAAGAAAGCAGGTGTTTACGACGAAATTTGGCAAGCGTTTGTCGTCCTTTTGCCGGTGAGAAGTGTTGGTGTAATGGGCGATGCCCGCACTTACGAATACATGGTTTCCTTGCGGGCGGTGACAAGCACCGATGGTATGACTGCTGACTGGTTCAAAATGCCCCCAGAAGTTTTGGAAAAAATTTCTTCTCGGATTGTCAACGAAGTGGCCGGCGTCAATCGAGTCGCCTACGACATCACCCAAAAACCTCCGGCGACGATTGAGTATGAATAAAAAACAGCAGTTAGTGCATTGACCTTTAACCCATAGTTGTGTTATAATCAACTAGTTTTTGATCGCTCCTTAAAATTCAATTGATTTCCTTCCGTTGTGGTCGTCGACTTGGTTATCTTGCTTGGGTAGCCAGCTTGGCGATCATAACGACTAACGGAAAAATGGTTAGCACCCGCTTCAGCGGGAGGAGGTAACCCGAATGAAACGGCTCGCTGGTTTGCTTGTACTGGTAGTTTTCGCCGCCGCGGCCTTCGCCGCCTGCGGTGGTGACTCCAACGATGAGCAGATCGCGCAGCTCCAGACGGAGCTAAGCAATACGAAGACCCAATTGACGGGGCTCCAAGCCTTGGTGGGCCAGATCCGTCTCGGGCTGCACACACCTTCCTACGTGCCGGGAGAAAACCCAGCAATAGAAGGGTTCGAGGATAAGGGTACGGGTTTGGCGTATCGGCAGTTCAACGCCTTCGATACCCACATCGCCTTGATCCGCCTGGCTGAACAGTTTCTTGACCGGGGTGACACCCAGACGGCCAAGTATCTGACGGAAGTTGCGATTGGATTCCTTGGTATCGAAGGCTGTGTGGCCAGCGGAGTTCTGATGACCAACGATACACTGCCCGAGAGCCTGCTGCAGTTGGTCGAGGCCGATCTCGCCCCTCTCTATACATTTGAGAGATCGGCGAGTGGCCTTGATGTTACTGTCCACTGGAGTCAGCCAATAATAGGCTGCCCCAAAAGCTGAGACGAGCGGGGGCTTGTGACCCAGCCATCAGTTCTTTATAGCTGGGTTGGCAACCATGAGAATTAGGATAGCCCCGCATAATGCGGGAGAAAGGAAGTCAAACAAATGCGGAAGCTAGTGCTATTGGCCCTAGCGCTGGCTCTAGCCCTGGTGGCGGTGGCCTGTGACGGCGGAGGTGGGCATTCCTATGGAGCGCCGGGACGCCCCTACGACGGGGTATTCGTGACGGATTTCAAGATTGGAGACCATGTCACGGTCCTCGAGGACCACTACGGGGACCGCACCCTTCTTAGGGACGAGAGGACCGGGGACACATTCTGGCTCTACGCCTGGGATGTAGGCTACTCCTACATCGACAAGGAGGGCCGAGAGACTCTGGCAGAATGGAGGGATTACCAAGGGCATCCAACCGAGCTGGTGGTTGAATGGCCTCATTGCGGTGGGATCGTGACTCGGGACGCAAAGAGGGCACTCACTGCGGAAGACCGTACCATCCAAGTGTACTCGAAGGACCTCTGCCTCAAAGTCCGTAAGGAGTAAGGTGTTCTGGCGGGAGAAAGGAGGAGCAGGCGTGGGAGCAGCAAGTCAATGGACGTGCAGCAGCTGTTCCCCCGCCAATCCCAAGCAAATCAGAACAAGACTGGTTTGTTTTGGAGTAAAAACGACTCTGTAAAAAGAGTCGTTTTTCGTACCTCTTTTTAGATCTAGCTGAACTTGACATATGACTCTAGTTCAAGTGAATAGTCGTAGACTATACTTGAACGCAAGTCTCGAGAGTACGTAAATTTTGCGAAGCTAAATTTACATACATAGAGACTTATAGTATTTGACATTTGTCTTTATTTATGCTATAATTTACTTGTTCTTTGAAATTAAATAAAAGAAATTTTCGTCTCTAGCGCAGCAGCGCCCTGAGAAAAGTCGAAGGGAAGAAGGCAGCTAGTAGCGGTTTGTAAGTTTTCACCTCCCAAAACTTACCGGTCGGTACCAGTTGCCTTTTTTGGTATCTGGATCGCTCCTTAAAATTCAATTGGTTTCCTTTCAGTTGTGGTCGCCGATTTGGTTATCTTAGTTAGGTAGCCAGCTTGGCGATCATAACAGCTAGCCAAAAATAGTTAGTTCCGCGAAAGCGGAGGGAGGTACCAAAGTGAAGCGTTTCGTTGCTGTGCTAGTTTTGGCAGTTTTCGCCGCCGTGGCCCTAGCGGCCTGCGGTGGTGGGAACGACCAGCAGGTTGCTGATCTGTCGCAGCAGGTCAGCGATCTGAAGACCCAAGTGGCGGATCTCCAGGCCGCCCTCGGGGAGCCATCGACTGGAGAGCTTTCGGCGCTCGAGCAGCTCGACCGCCAGGAGGGGCGGATTGAGAACCTAGAGGGCGCGGTCGGCGAGGATAAGAGTCCATTCCCGACCAGCCTGAACGAGCGGATGGAGGCGGTGGAGCAGGATGTGTCTTCGTTTCAGTACAACGTGCGCACACCCTCTGCCTTCCTTGACGAGGACGGCCATCCGAAAAACCGGCCTTTCTACGCCGATAACACCTTCAGCGCTCTGATCAAGCAGGCCAAGGAGGCATTGGCGGCGGGCGATCCCCAGATGGCCGAAATGCTGACGCGAGTCGGCCTCGCGGTACTTGGGGTAGTCAGTTGCATGGACACGGACGTCCAAGTGTCCTCGTACTCCCTTCCGCCGGAGCTGACCAGTCTCCTTGACGAGCAGTCCTGGTACAGCTTTGAGGAGTCGGGGTCTAACCTGATCATCCACTGGCGTGTGCCGGGAGGAGGCGGCTGCTAGAGATCAGGAAGCGATCACGGTTGAGATGAATTCTCACCGTAGAAAGGGACAGAGATGGAAGATTTAGCTTGGACGACCGGGATTGAGCGACGCCAACGTGCGTTCCCGGCTCCGTCGAGAATGCTCTAGGGTTTGAGGCCCCGAAAAAGCAAACCTCCCAGGTTGGTTTTTCTACGCGCAAGCGGACGAAAAACCCTCCTGGTACCCATGGCTGCAATATCCCAGAAGAACGCTTACTTCGCCTCGTGGTCTACGTCCACGCAGTCTAAGGGCGCGTCTTCGGGACAAGTTGACTAGCTCTCCGTGCCGCAGCTAGATGCTTCGACAAGCTCAGCATAAATGAGCTGGAAGTAACCAAATGTCAATAGGCTTTTAAAATTTCTGACTTTTGAACTTCGGGTGAGGAAATCTGGGGATAAATCTTTATCTCTAGGTTGCCTCCTCTGATGAATCCTGGAAACGGGATTGGGCAACTCCGGCACGGTGTCGGGGCTCTGACCCACTTTTCAAGGAGGAAGGCAAAATGAAGAAGCTGTACTTCGGCTTCGCCCTCGCGGACTCCATGTTCGTGGGGGACTGTACGATCGAGAGGCGGGTCCTCTTGATCGAGGAGGTTAGGGAGCTGGTCGTGCAGGGCGTCGAGTCCTGCTGCAACACCAGCCACCTGGCCACCATTGAGGCGATGAAGTTGAGGTTCGGGATTGACGTCCCGATCCCCGAACTCCCGCCTCGGGTCTCGCTTGAGGTTGGCGACAGCGTGGTGGTAATGGGAGTGCGCGGCTTGCCGCGGCTTACTAACCGTCACGAATACACGCCGGAGGAGATCGCTCAGGCGAGCTTCTCCTTTGCGATGTACACCGTCGTCAGCTAGAGCGGAAAACCGGGGAGCGATTTGCTAGTTCTGCCGAACAAGCAGTTTCTCCCCGGGTTCGTCCCAAGCAAATCAGCAAAAGTTGGTTTTCTTGGGAGGAACCCCGATCCAAAGATCGGGGTTCTTTTTGTAAAAATTAACCTCTCACTGCTGGTTGCGCAGCAGTTGAAAAATTAATATATAATGGATTGCATGAAACCAGATCTGCCTTATTATATTGCCCTTGCAGCTGCACCGGGGATTGGGCCGGTGCGGTTTAAATTGCTCCTTAGCCATTTCAAAACTGCCGAGGCGGTCTGGAAAGCTCCGGAAAAAATCCTTGAAAAAGCTCTTACTCCCAGCGTATTCAAACAATTCATAGAATTTAGAAAAAGATTTGATATAGAAAGATATTTAGATAAGATTAGCAAGTTAAATATCAAAGTGATAACACTTCCTGATGAAAGTTACCCAAAACTGCTGAAAGAAATTCCAGATCCGCCGCCAGTTTTGTATGCGAAAGGCGAGTTGCCGACAGAGACAAGATCAATTGCCGTAGTTGGCACGCGGAAGATGACCAGTTACGGTCGGGAAGTTACCGAGATATTGGTTCGGGATTTAGTTGCTGCTGGATTTACTATTATCTCTGGACTGGCCCGCGGGGTAGATTCTTATTCCCATCGGGTGACGATTGGCAATGGCGGCCAGACGATCGCTGTGCTTGGCGGAGGAGTGGATGTGATTTATCCACCAGAAAATGCCGCTTTGGCGGTGGAAATTGCTGATGGTTATGGGGCGGTGATTTCCGAATTTCCGGTTGGGATGCAGTCTATCCCTGGTAACTTTCCAGCTAGAAACCGGATAATCAGCGGTCTCTCACTTGGCGTATTAGTCACCGAAGCCGGGGAAGACTCTGGTTCTTTGATTACCGCCGGTTGTGCCGGAGAGCAAGGCCGAGAGGTTTTTGCTGTGCCCGGGCCAATTTATTCGAGCTACAGCAAAGGTCCAGCGGAGTTGATAAAACAAGGCGCTAAGTTGGTGATGAATGTGGGTGACATATTGGAAGAACTCAATATCAGTGATCAGGGATCGGTGATCGGGGATCAGCAAGAGATAAAAGGAGATTCGGAGGAGGAACAAGTAATTCTCGATTTGCTAAGAAACGGACCGGTGCATATTGATGAAATTGCCCGCGCCTCAAAGCTGCCAGCGGCCAAAGTTGGTTCTTTACTTTCCCTGATGGAAATAAAAGGCAAAATCAAACCCCTTGGTTCTGGCACTTACTTCCTAAACCGATAGGCCGACTAAGATAAAAAAGACACCAGGCGGTTTTTGAAAATTTGGTTAGTCCACGAAGTCCCGCTGAGCGGGACGAGTGGTCGCAGCATCCGGGAGTACCCCCGACCTTGGTCGGGGTTACGAAGGATGCTATAATTAAATTAAGGTGAGGGTTCTCTTATGGCTGAGACTACTTTAGCTAGTTGGAAGATTGATAAGAACAGCCACCGAATGCTGGCCTCGCTGATCTTTTTCATTCCCGCCGCTATTTTTATCGTTGCCTTCCTGACTATCTATGTGATTTTAAGAAGTACAAATATTATTCTGCTGGTCATTCCCGTTATTTTATTTCTACCCCTTGTTCCGACTTTCCGGGAACTATCTCGAAGTTTCGCGCTTTATAAAGAAAATTTGTGGATTTATGTTACCGATCGCGGGGTTTATATTCGCCATGTTGATCAGGGGGACAAACATGATTTTCTCGCTTGGGAGGCAATAAAGCAATATGATGTTACCTCCTCTCCTTCGCTCACTTTGATCCCGCAGCCAGCGATCTTTCGTTTGGTTGGTGCCTATGAAGACGAATCTCTGACCATCTATGCTTTTGACTATGATGCTGATATTTTGAAAAACTACCTCAAAGAGCACAACGTCCCCTTTGGTTTCATGAGAGGCGGATAACTTTAACCCTTAAAGTTTACTAGAGTTAGTTAAGATTATTTCCCCTTAATTTCCAGTTGCCGGTTTTGTTATAGTATTAAAAGACAATGATAAAAAATTTAGTGATTGTAGAGAGCCCTACTAAAGCGAGGACTTTAAGTCGGTTTTTAGGCAAAGATTATCGAATCGAGGCTTCGATGGGTCATGTGCGGGATTTGCCGAAGGCGAAACTGGGTGTTGATACCGAAAAAGACTTTGCTCCTCAATATGTCATCCCCCGCGATAAAAGAAAAATTGTTGAGCGTCTGAAAGAAGTAGCGGGAAAGACAGAGAAAATTATTCTCGCCACCGATCCGGATCGGGAGGGGGAGGCGATCGCGTGGCACATTAGTCAGATAGCAGAAAACAGCAAGCAGAAAGCGGATAAGTTCAATCGGATTGTTTTCCACGAGATTACCAAGGAAGCGGTCCAGGAGGCGCTCAAGAAGCCTAGGAGCCTTGATCTAAAACTAGTTGATGCACAGGTAGCTCGAAGGGTGCTTGATCGTCTGGTTGGCTATAAACTATCGCCGCTGCTTTGGTATAAGATCCGAAAAGGTTTGTCAGCCGGGAGAGTCCAGTCGGTGGCGGTTCGGCTGATTGTTGAGCGGGAAAGGGAAATCGAAGCCTTCAAACCAGTGGAATATTGGAGCGTCGAAGCTTTGCTTCGGAGTCAAAACTCAAAACTCAAAAATCAAAACGAAGAATTTGAAGCCTCATTAATCCAGAGAGACGGGAAGAAGGTTGAGATTAAGAATGAGAAACAAGCAAAGGGGATCGTTGAAGAGTTGGAAAATATAGATACGGTTTGGAAGGTGGCTGGTGTTGAGCAAAAAGATATTAAGCGCCACCCTTATCCGCCTTTTACGACCTCGACGATGACTCAATCGGCCGCTCACCAGCTTGGCTTTTCCACTAAAAAGACGATGAAGCTCGCCCAGGATCTTTATGAAGAAGGCTTGATCACTTATCACCGGACTGATTCCTTCAATCTGGCAGCTACTGCGGTAAATTCAGCTCGGAAATTTATTAAAGAAAAATTTGGTTCACAATATTTACCAGCCTCTCCTCGGTTTTATAAAACCAAATCAAAGGTGGCGCAAGAAGCGCACGAAGCCGTTAGAACAACGAATGTCAGCGTGACAAGTGACAAGTTACAAGTAGCAAGTAGGGATCATCAGAGGCTGTACGATTTGATTTGGAAGCGGTTTGTGGCGTGTCAGATGACTGAGGCTGTCTACGACCAGGTGGCTCTGGATGTCACAGCGAACAGCTACCTATTTAGGGCGGTTGGGGAAACGGTTAAATTTCCCGGCTGGCAAACACTTTACAGTGAGCAGAAAGCCCGCCTGCCGGACGGGCAGGCAGATAGCAGAGAGCAGGAAAAGAAAGTTCCATCGCTTTCAGTTGGGGATTTGCTGGAACTACTTAAACTAACTCCGTCGCAACATTTCACCGAACCGCCGCCAAGATACACCGAGGCAACGCTAATCAAAACTCTTGAAGAAAAAGGGATTGGCCGTCCCAGTACTTATGCGCCGATAATTTCAACGATTTTAGAACGATTTTATGTTGAGCTAGAGGAGCGAAAGTTCAAACCAACGCCGCTTGGTGTCGCCACCAACGATTTTTTGGTCAAGAATTTTGCCGAAGAAATTGAAGTCGGGTTTACCGCGAAAATGGAGGATCAGCTTGATGAGATTGCCGATGGAAAAAGAGAGTGGGTGCCGACGATTCGCGAGTTTTACGATCCTTTTGAAAAACACCTCGAGAAAGTTTCCCAAGAAGCGGAAAGAGTCAAAGTGGCAGCCGAGGTTACCGACGAAAAATGTCCCGAAGGCCATCGGCTGGTGGTACGCTATGGCCCGTACGGCAAATTTTTAGCCTGCGAGAAGTTTCCTGAACATAAATTTACTAAACATTTTGAGAGTGAAGATTTTAGAAAGAAAGAGGAAGAGTTAGAAAAGCTAAATTTGAAATGCCCAAAGAGTGGCGATCCGGTTGTTTTAAAACAAACTAGGCGTGGCCGAATTTTTTACGGTTGCTCTGGATACCCCAAATGCAAATGGGCGAGTTGGCAGTTGCCAAAAGAGGTAGGGGGGAAGGTAGCCGAGGGATAGTCAAGGCTTTGTGTTACAATTTAAATAATCTGCCATGGAAATTTTGGTTTTTATTTTTCTACTTTTATTGATCGCTTTTTTTGCGGCGAGCGAAACGGCGATTTTTTCTGTCAGTAAATTCAAACTCCATTCCCTGGTGAGAGAAAAGAAAGTTGGTGCTGATTCCTTAGCGAGGTTAAAGGTTAATCCCAACCGGCTTTTGGCCACCATATTGATCGGATCTAATTTTGTTACGATCTTTACCGCTTCTTTTGCCACTCTTTTAGCGACGAAAGCTTTTGGCTCACTTGGTGTAGGGGTGGTTACCGGTGGAGTTACAGTCCTAATCATTATCTTGGGTGAGTCCCTGCCAAAAAGCTTTGCCGCCCACCATCCAGTGGGAGTATCGCTTTTTGTTTCGCGACCGCTGGAAGTTTTAAGCCTCGTTTTTTTCCCGCTCGTTGTAGCGCTGGAAAAAATTTCCTGGTTTTTCACGGGGGCCTTTGCCTCTGGCAGCTCTCCAGCCGTAACTGAAGAAGAACTCAAAGCAGTAATTGCGATTAGTGAAGAGGCTGGGGTTCTGGGTCAAGATGCGGCGGAAATTATGGAAAATGTGATTGAGTTTGAGGATGTAAAAGTGGGTGAAGTGATGACGCCCGAGGTTTCGGTAATTTATTTGGATGGAGGCAGAAGTTTGCGAGAGGTAATGCCAACGATTGTCAAAACCGAGTATTCCCGATTTCCCGTTTTTGAAAGTAATGAGGAGAATATTGTTGGGATTTTGGATGTTGATATCGTGTTGCGCGAAATTCAAAAAAGATCTTGGGACACAAAGGTAAAAGAACTAGCAACCGAACCATTTATTGTTCCAGAAAGTAAAAAAGTGGTTGACCTAATGGGTGATTTTGCTCTTAGCAAAAGCAAATTTGCGCTGGTGGTAGATGAGCATGGTAGCTATACCGGTGTGGTTTCTCTTGAAGATGTCTTGGAAGAAATCGTTGGCGATATTTTTGACAAGAGTTTAATAATTGACCGTTTAGTTCGCCCCGGTAAAGAGGGAAGCTGGGAAGTGGAGGCAAAGGCACATGTGGCAGACCTAGAAAAAATCTTGCATGTTTCCTTGAAAGGTGAAGGTTTTACCACTTTGGCTGGGTTGATTGAATCCCATTTGGGACGGATACCAAAAGTGGGGGAGAAACTGCGCTTGAAAAATTTTGAAATCGAGATCGAAGATGCTAATGAGCGCTCCATCCGCCGCGTGAGAATTTACCGCTTGCCCTCGCTATGACCTTGATTTTTGTCCCATAGTATGCTATAATAGCGGCGTTTCTCCCGAGGCGATTCAAAGTGAGTACGCTTCGGCACCGACCTCTTGAGCCCTGCGGCTAGAGTCGAGTTTAGGAGGAGAGTCGAATTCCAAAACAGATCTCGACTCTTCTTGGAGTGGTATTTTAGTAGTTCAGGGAGGTTACGTGGACCGAGACATTGTTGAGCTTCCTAGTGGGCTGGCAATAGTCCGCAACCCTTTGTCTGGGGAGTACGGGGTGGGCTGGGTATGTGCGACCTGTGGCCACCTTAATACCTTAGACACACCGAAGTGCGACAATGAGGGTTGTGGTGAGCAGAGGCCACCGATGGCCACCAAGGTTGCCAACCAACTTCGGCCTCGGAGACTTCTAAGGCGGCCAGTGACCACCCTCGGTTGCCATAACTGAACAGAGAGGAGGAGACTCGAGCATGCTGGAGAAGATTCTCGGCTTCTTGGTAGCTTTGGCCCTGGGGGCCGGCCCGCCGTGTAGTGCCTGCAAAGGCAGCGCGAAGGTGGGTATGAAGCCTTGTCCAACCTGCTTGGGGACGGGGTCTACCGTTCACGCGCTCCACGGTATGAGGGCGGGCTTTCTCGCTGGCGCGTTATGGATCAGGCCGCAAAAGTAGAAGTGGAGAGGAGGTGTGGCGGTGTCCAACCTTATCCTTCTGGCGGCCGCTGGTGCAGTTGTACTCATCGTGCTAGTCCTGTGCGTTTCGACGGGCGGATTCAACGATTTCGCAACTGCGATCACTGGCCGTTAAGTCAACTGAATAAAGGAGTACAGCGAGGGTGAGACTACTCCAATCGCGCTTTGCGATTCCCTCGGTTCTTAAGTCTAGGACCAGCCTAAGGTCGTAGATTTGAGAGGGCCTTGAAGGCAGATAGTTTTCAAGGTTGCTTGGGTGTAACTTCCACTTGTTGGTTTTCTTTGAATCAACAGTTTATCGCCGCTTTCAACTAGGGACTTGCATGGTTGTTGTATAATGGTTACAATTATCTTAGATCCTACAAGACAAGGTCATCTGACGTTGTTTTGAGGGAGCTGTTGATTGACTCTTTTTAGTCGCCATTCGCGCGCTTGCGGAAGTGCGGAAATAGGTTGAGGGAAGGTTGGTCGATCGACGGAGCCCGAGAGAGATCCAGCGGCAGAGAGAGAAGGCTGCAACCTTCATCTCCTATAGGAGGAGGATAACCGCGAGGACTCTCTTGAAGGCAGGTTCCTAGTGCGTACTAGGAGGTTCGCCTTGCTGCGCGAAATCCTGCGGATGGATAGACCACGGGCCTAGACTTCTTCTTCCTAAAACTACTTACTCTGCGCGAGGTCTGGGCCTAAAACAAGGAGAGAGTCCTGAAAGGTAGAGCGTGACTAATTGAGAGGGTGCTGGTTCCATTCGTCCCTGGTCTTTGAGCGGCCAACTGGAGGTTGCTAGACTATACTTGGCGCCCAACCCTCCATGGTGTGCAATACGCCGACCGTCGTCCCGAGGTAGCTCATCTTCTCGGGACTCTCCCAAGCCATCCTTCGGGACTCGAAGAATGGTTTAGGAACAAAAACGACCCAATTTTCAAAGGGTCATTTTTGTTTTTCAGGGGTTGTCAATCTATTCTTTGAATGTTATCCTAGAATCGCTCCGCCAGCCGGCGGATAAGGAGGGCAGCTATGGTTTTATCGGATCGTTATATTCGTCGTTATCTGGCCGATGGTAGGATAAAAATTACCCCAGAACCAAATCTAGAAGAAGCGCTTGGTCCTTGTACAGTTGATTTTCAGCTGGGTAACATTTTTAAAATTTTCAACCACTCCAAATACCCTTATATTGACCCCCGCGATCCCCACCTTACCGCGGAGGTAATGAAGGAAATAGTTATACCAGATAGCGAACCTTTCATTATGCGGCCGGGAGAATTTGTGCTTGCGACGACGGTGGAAGAGTTGGAACTTTCCGATGATCTACTTGCCCGATTGGAGGGTCGTAGCTCCTTAGGCCGCCTTGGAATCATTGTTCACTCCACGGCGGCACGATTCGATCCCGGTTGGATTGGCCGGCCAGTAATGGAATTAGGTAACATTGGCGTAATGGCTGTAGCACTTTATCCTGGTATGAGAATCTGTTCTTTCACTTTTGAGGAGCTTTCTTCTCCAGTCGATACACCGTATCGAAACAAGAAAGGCGCCAAATACGCCGGCCAAACGGCTCCAGAACCAAGTAAACTAGCTGAAGAGTTTGAAAGTAGACGAAAAGCACCCTTAGCGCACACGATACGAAAGAAACCAAAAGCACAAAGGAGGAAAAGCTAATTATGGTACTTTCCGGCGAAACTATAGCACGCTCGTATTCTATGCCCCCGATTTAATCGGGGCCAAATACTCCGCGTGCTGTGACCACTCGCCTCGCGAAGCGGGCTTCGTGGGCTACAAAAAATTTACTTTACTACAAAAATATGGTGTTAAGTGGTAGGACTATAAAAAAGTATATAAGTGAGGGAAAAATAAAAATTGAGCCCTACGAGGACTCGCAGGTCGGCGCAGTGTCCGTGGATTTTCGGCTTGGCGACCAAGCGCTAAACCCGGACACCGGAAAAGAAATCAGCCTTGTGGATTATCATCTCTCGCTGGACGAATTTCTGCTGGCGAATACGGTCGAAAAAATCACCATGCCCGATAACTTAGCGGCCAGAATCATTCCTCGTTCTTCTCTGGCGCGGCTGGGTATTTTGGTCACTTTTGATGCTGATTTGCTGCCGCCAAATTATTCCGGCAAGCCAATTCTGACAATGAAAAATCTTTCCAAAAAACCAGTCCTTTTGCGATCCGGTCTTTCCGTCTGCCAAGTTTTGTTTGAAGAGGTGGACAAACCGGTGGTTGGGTACAGATCCCGCTACGACCACACCCGGCCGGAAGTTAGCAAATTGGAAGAGGAGCTTTAGAGATAAGTATTAAGTATTAAGCATTAAGCATGGCTGCGTTAGGAGTAGATAAAATTAAAAAACTGATTGAAAAGATTAACCTTGTCGAAGACCTGGGCGAGCGGGATTTAGAAAATCCGGAAGGTGCTGGGTTGGACCTGCGCCTTGGGGAGATTTTCAAAATCGAAGGCGAGACTTTTCTTGGCGAAGAAAAAAGAAAAACTGTGGATCACGTGTCAGTAGCAAAGTACGATCCAAACAAACCGGCCACCTTTACGGTAAAACCAGGCGAATTTTACCTAGTACAAACTATCGAGAAAATTAATTTACCGGATTATTTGGTCGCTACCTTTCATCCTCGGTCGACGCTTCTGCGATCAGGTATATGGCTTTTGACAACTCAAGCCGCACCCGGCTACAAGGGTCCTTTGAATTTTGGTCTCAAAAACATGGGCGATTGCAACGTTAAAATCGAACTTGGGGCGAGAATAGTTCATGTAATATTTTGGGAGGTGAGCGGCAAAGGATCTTCTTATCGCGGTCAGTGGCAAGGCGGAAGAGTGACCACCGAGGGGGAAGAGAAACAGGTCTAAAATAAGTATTAAGTAGTAAGTATCAAGTATTAAGTATTTGAGAGAAATTATGGCCGAAAAGAACGAACATCCCGAATTCCAATACCTAAATCTTTTACGAGAATGTTTGGAAAGCGGTGTTAAAAACATTGACCGAGGCACCGGTGCTACATCTTACGGTGTTTTTGGTAGACAATGCCGATACGATTTATCCCTTGGATTTCCTCTTTTAACTACGAAAAAGGTTTACTGGAAGGGAGTGCTGCACGAGCTTTATTGGTTTATTTCTGGGCAAACCAACATAAAATATCTGGTTGATAATAATGTTCATATCTGGGACGACTATCCTTACAAAATGTATAAAAAGAAGATGGGTAGAGGTGAGGTTGATAGCCTAACAAAGGAAGAGTTCATCGAAAAAATTGCGCAAGACGCTAAGTTTGCTAAAAAGTATGGCGAACTCCCTAGAATATACGGAGAGATGTGGCGTAGGTGGCCGACGAGAACCGAAAGGACTATAGACCAGTTAAAATGGGTAATAAATGAAATCAAGGAGGACCCGTACGCTCACAATGCGATAGTGACCTCCTGGAATCCAGAGTATCTTTACAACATGGCTACTTACGAAGACACCTCCTATTTTCCTATTTGTCATAATATGTATCAGATTTCGGTAAAGGACGGAAAGTTGTTCCTGCAGCTATATCAGCGAAGCGCCGATATTTTTCTTGGTGTTCCATTCAACATTGCTAGTTACGCTCTTCTGACAGTGATAATTGCCCAGGTTACAGGTTACAAACCAGGAGAATTCATACATACTTTTGGGGATGTGCATATTTATGAAAATCACCTGGAACAGGTGAAAGAGCAGCTTTCTAGAAAGCCTAAACCTTTACCAACAGTGAAAATCGACCGTTCTGTAAAAGACATTGATGGTTTCAGACCAGAACATGTAACACTGGAAAATTATGAACCGCACCCAGCCATAAAAGGTGAGCTGACAATAGCTGGGGGGTATTACGAAAAACCCGGCTCCAGAAAGAAATGAAGCCTAAAATAAGTATTATCGCTGCGGTTGCTGAAAAGAACCGGGCGATTGGGAAAGATAATAAACTTTTGTGGCATATCGCCGAGGATCTGCAGCGGTTTAAGAAAATTACCAGCGGACACCCGGTAATAATGGGGCAAAATACCTTTGAATCACTTGGCCGGCCGCTGCCAAACAGGACCAACATTGTTTTAACTTTTGACAAATCTTTTCAAGCGCCGGGTTGTATCGTGGTTTATTCGATTGGTGAAGCGATCGAGATTGCCAGCGAAAAGGACAAAGAGGAAATTTTCTTCATTGGCGGTGGGCAGATTTACGCGCAGGCGATAAAGTTTGCTGATAAATTGTACTTAACTCTTGTCGAAGGCGACTACGACGCCGACACCTTTTTCCCCGATTACTCTGATTTCAAGAAAGTTATCTTTGAAGAAAAACACGAATCCAACGGTTATAAATATAGATTTTTGGAGTTGGAAAGATAACCGATTTTTGTTACCTTTTGCAAAAAAGGTAACTCCAAAGTTGCCGCCTAGACTGCGCGCGCTACTTGCTTGCAGTCGCAGGGCGGAAACCTTCGGAAATTCTCTCAAGCTTCGCTTTCGGTCAGTTTCCGTTTTCCTTCCCAGCTTGGTGCTGCGCTCGCTTAACGCGTGCTCGTAAGGCGGAGAATTTGCAAGTCCAAGACGCTATCCTCGCAAGGTGGTTTTTTGGTAAGGAACTCGCCTCCGTTACCTTATAGTAGTTGACTTTTGTGGTTGAAGATGCTATATTTCCAGACATCGAAAAGCTCGTGTTTCAGGAAGGAAGGACTTTCATGGTTCCGATCGCGGTTGCATTCGTCGTCGGAGCGGCGACGTTTTTCGTCATCGTGGTCGATGGAGTTACACGCCCTAGGCCACTGTGGACGGAAGCGGCGCAGAGGCTTCGGGACTGGTACGAGCAGTACAGGTGTTTCTATTGCGGACATCTGGACGCTACGACCAGGGTTCTCGAGAACGATTGGGGGCACACGCCGCTAACCTGCCGAAGCTGTCAGGAGAAGCAAATCGACTGGCTTGTCCAGCACGGTTTCCTGACGCCGTGAGTAGTACACATGTGGTTTGGCGCCCACCACGCAAAATCCAGGGCGCCGACCATCTTTATTTCTCCAATTGCAAATTTGCTGTTTTTTGGGAAAAATACCACGCTTGTATAGCGATTAGACCTTTCTTTACAATAAATTGCGAGAATGTTAGCATAAGAGCGAAAATTTCTATGAAGAAATTTAAGTTGCCGAAGGAAATCAAAAAAGCCGCTACTTTGCTTGAAAAAATTGTCGCAGAAAGAATGAGAGGCGAACACCGGAAAGATGCCGAGTTTAGAGCACTGATTGTTGGGACGGAAATTGGGGATTTGCACAAATACATAACTCATGATAAGAAGCTCAACCCGAAAGCCCGACCGCACGGACCAAAAGAAGATGAAATTTTGGCTTATGGTCAGGCTCTCATTCAACTTGTTGCCCTTGCCTTTTTAAGAAAGATCCCGATTAGCAAAGCCCTGGAGTTGGCAATAAAAAATTGGCAGGATCGGGATTGGAAAATAAAAAAAGCTCTGGTTTCCGAAGGTTTCCTCAGAGGCGTTACGGCTTTTCCGGGCAAGGTGGAAGGGGAAGTCTTTTTAGCGGATGATACTTCGATTATTTCCTTTCCCGGAAATTTAATTTTGGTTGCCTCGTGCCTGAAACCAGATCATTTTCCAATTTTAATCGCTAATAAACCTTTGGCTATTGTTACTGATCACGGCGGAATGACTTCTCATGGAGCGATCATCGCCAGAGAACTCGGTATAGTCTGTGTTGTTGGGACTGGAGAGGCGACAAAAAAAGTAAGCCATGGGTCAAAGATAAAGGTGGAAGCTCGAAAAAACGGTAAGGCGAAAATCATTTTAATACAATCCTCGTAGCTAGACTGTCTCCAAAACATTTTTATTTAAAGTTTTTAGGTATTCTCCTTTCAGCGGATATTTGCCGGTGAAACAAGCCGTGCAAAAGCCGCGGCCATTTTTTGCCCCCGCCGCTTTTAGCACTTTGTCTAAAGAAAGATACCCCAAAGAGTCAGCTTCAAGCTGTTTTCTTATCTGATCGACGTTTTTCTTGTGGGCAATAAACTCTTCTCTGGTTGGCAGATCAACACCAAAAAAACAAGGATTCCGTAGCGGCGGGCAAGTGATCCGAACATGGACTTCTCGCGCGCCGAACTCTTTTAGGAGCCGAACAATTTTTAATGTCGTCGTCCCGCGAACTATTGAATCATCAACAATAACCACCCTTTTTCCTTCGATTATCTCTCGTAAGGGACTGAGCTTCATTTTCACGCCTAGCTCCCGCATTCTTTGATCTGGGTCAATGAAAGTGCGGGCGATATAGCGATTCTTGATCAGCCCTTCTCGGTAAGGAATTTTTGATTCCTGAGAAAATCCAACGGCCGCAGGGATAGAGGAGTCGGGGACTGGGACGACGACATCGGCAGCCGCGGGGTGTTGCCGAGCTAAATGCCTTCCTAACTCTTCTCGAACTTTATAAACCAGGTGGTTATTAATTAAAGAATCTGGTCTTGCTAAATAAATATACTCAAAAATGCAAAAAGAGGCTGGCTTTTTGCTAAATTGATGAGAAGCCAGACCATCTTGGTTGATAACCACTACCTCGCCGGGTTTTAATTCTCGGAGATACTCCGCGCCGATTGCCGAAAAAGCACAGGATTCACTTGCCAAGCAATAACCACCGTCGAGGCGGCCAAGGCAAAGGGGGCGAAAGCCAAGAGGATCTCGGACGCCAATTAATTCTTTTTTTGTTCCGACTACGAGGCTATAAGCGCCGTGGATTTTATACATCATCGAAAAAACTTTTTGCCAAGTGGTTTGACCTCGACTGTGGGCGATGACTTGAGCTATCACCTCACTGTCGGTAGTGGAGGTGAATCGGACTCCTTTTTCTTCCAAGGCTTCTCTAATTCTCTTAGCGTTCACAATATTGCCGTTATGGGAGACGATATAGGTATCAAGCTTTTTCCTGGCGACAAAAGGCCCGGCATTTTCTTTTAGTCTTGACCCGGTTGTTGAATAGCGATTGTGGCCGATCCCAATATTTCCTTTTAGTTTTCCGATCCGGCTTTCTGTGAAAATTTGATTGACCAGACCCATTTTTTTATACAAGGCATATTTCGTATTGCTCAAGACGCCAATTCCCGCACTTTCTTGACCGCGGTGCTGTAGTGTGAAAAGACCAAAGAAAGTAATTTTGGCGACATCTTCACCCGGCGCATAAACGCCAAAAATCCCGCATTCTTCTTTGGGTTTTTCTTCAAGCATTTTTTAGCCTCCGAGCGACATCCCGCCAACCAATGTCGGTACGGTAGTGGAGATTGTTACCCTCAATAAAAATTTTGGCCATCGCTTCGTAAGCCCTACTTCTGGCTTCCAAAATATCTTTGCCTTCAGCGACAACATTAAAGACCCGGCCGCCTTTAGTGTAAAAGTTTCCTGCTTGTCGGCGAGGCAGGCTGCCTTTTCTTTCAATTCCGGCGCCAAAGATTGTTACTCCCGGAATCTTTGCCGCTTCTTCCAAGCCAAAAATCTTTTTATTCTTTGCCGGCGAATAATCACCGGGGTAGCCGCGCGAAGCGCCAACGACACAGACTCTGGTTTTTTCATCTTCGCGAATCTTCAATTTATTTAAACTTCCTTCCAAACAGGCTTGGACGATTTCCAAGTAATCGTTTTTGACTCCCGGCAAAACCACCTGGGCTTCCGGGTCGCCCCAGCGGGCGTTGAATTCGATTATTTTTAGCCCAGCCGAGGTGATTATTCCCCCCAAATACAAAATTCCGGTGTACGGTCGATCTTCAGCGGCAAGCCCAGCAACGACTTTCTTAAATATCTGGGCAATTTGTTCTTGGGTACTTTTCTTTTCGACGGCAAGGACCGGTGCGATGGCGCCCATGCCACCAGTGTTAGGCCCTTCATCGAAATTGCCAACCGGCTTGTTATCTTGGGCGCATTTTAAGATTTGGAAATGTTCGCCGTCGCAGATTGCGTAAGCGGAAAATTCCTCGCCGACGAGGGTTTCTTCGATTAAAAAAGTTTTGCCGGCTTCACCAAATTCACTCATTTGTTTGATCGCGGCAACGGATTCTTGTTTGTTTCCTGCTTTGATCGCTCCTTTCCCGGCGGCGAGACCGGCGGCTTTAATGAAACAAGCTCCGGTTGGGAGCTTGTTAACATAATCGATCGCTTTGCTGGCTGACGAAAAGCTGGCGAAGGCCGGGATTGGGAGGGAATGGCGCTTCATAAAATTGCGGGCCCAATCTTTGTCCCACTCGATTTGGGCAGCACGTTTGGTTGGACCAAAAGCAGCTACTCCTTTTTTAGTGAAGAAATCAACACCACCTTCTGCCAAGGGATCGTCTTGGGCAACATCAACCAAATCAATTTTATTTTTCGAAACAATCTCCCAAATCGCCGGGAAATCGGTTGGTTTTATTCCCGGAAAGGTAAGGATCTTCTTACTTTCCCAAAAGCCCATTAAGCCATTGCCCGGAGCAACAAAAATCTTTCCAATCCGCGAACTTTTCTCATAGGCTTTAACCAACGTATGTTCGCGACCACCACCGCCAATTATCATAACTTTCATGGCAAAATCCGTTTTGTCATTGCGAGGAGCGTAGTGACGAAGCAATCTAGAAGAGGTCGCCACGCCCCGATTTAATCGGGGCTCGCGATGACGTTTTGAATTGATTTCTAGTTTGTCTTCGCAATAAAGCTTGGTAGCCTTAATAAGCATCTGATGCTCTTTTTTCTTTAGACGAGAATAAAGAGAATCGACGGTATCGTTTTTCCGAATTTTTTCGAAAGCCCGCTCAATTACCGGGCCCCAGTCGACATCAGGAGTGACAACATGGAGAGTTGAGCCGGCATAGGCGCATTTCTTCTCAAAAAAATTGGCAATCGCATCATCAGTGTGAACGCCTTTGTTACTCGGCGCGAGTGTCCCGTCGGGAAAATAAACCTTTCCATCCGGGGTATCGGGGATGAGGCCGGGGTGAAGATTTAAAATAAGAGGAAACTCGTTAATAAATTCGCTAGTAACCACCAATATCCAGCCGGCAAAAAGGACGATGTCAGGATTATATTTTTTTAATAAAGTGGCCAGGTCCTTGGAATACTCAGTCCGGCTTTTACCCGCTTCTTTGTAAGGCAACCAGGGGAAAACTTCGGTTGGGATATGGTGCTTTTTCGCTCTTTCCAAGCCATACGCGTTGGCGGCGTTGCTAAGCACCACTACGATTTTGCCTTTAATTTCACCAGAAGCGCAAGCGTCAGTGATCGCCTGCAAATTTGTTCCAGTACCTTTATTTGAAGTAAGAACGGCAATTTTTTTCACGGGATAATTGCTTAGGGCAGGGGAAAACCACATAAATTATACAGACAGATGGAATCTTTTTAAAGATTGCTTTTTGTTGCCTTCTTTTGTTAGAATCAGACCTTGCAGAAAAAATTATGAGTAGAATTCCGTCACTTCAAGAACTTCTGGAAGCCGGTGTCCATTTTGGTCACCAAGCCCGTCGCTGGAATCCAAAAATGAAAGGCTACATTTTTGGTCAACAAGCCGGAATTCATGTAATTGATTTAGAAAAAACAGCCGCCCAATTAAAGAAAGCCGGCGAATTTATCAAAGAAGTCGCTAGTCGCGGCGGCGTTGTCATCTTCCTTGCCACCAAAAAGCAGGCCGCCGAAATTGTGAAGACGGAGGCCCAGCGTGTTGGAGCGATGTACCTTACCAAGCGTTGGCTTGGCGGACTCCTAACCAATTTTGACTCGGTTAAGAAAACGATTGAGAAGGCAGGTATCTTAGAAGAAAAGCTAAAAAATGCGGAAAGTACTGGTTATACCAAGAAGGAGCAGCTGCTTATCCGTCGTGACCTGGATAAACTAAACCGCCTTTTAGGCGGGATTCGGGGTTTAAACAAACTACCCGATTGCTTATTTATTGTTGATGCCCATAAAGAAGATAATGCTGTTGCCGAAGCGGGTAGAATGGGGGTACCGATTGTTGCCTTGGTTGATACCAATGGTGATCCAACGCTGGTCACCTACCCAATCGCCGCTAATGATGATGCGTTAAAATCGATCTCGATTTTGGTTAAAACGATCGCTGATGCTTATGGGGAGGGTAGGGGGATTTGGGATAAAAAATCAGCCGAAAAGACCGAGACTGAGTCCGAAACTGCGAAAAAGACGAAATTGGCTGTTCAAACAAAATAAAGCGACTTAAGACTCGGACTAAGACTATGACTACGGGTATAACAAGTGAACAAGTTAAAAAGCTGCGAGCCGAAACCGGTGCGCCGGTGATGGAAGTACGGCGGGCTTTGATGGAATCAAATGGCGATTCGGTATCCGCTAAAGAGATTTTGCAGGAGCGCGGTTTGGAAAAAGCAGCGAAAAGGGCAGAGCGGGCAACCGCCCAAGGTTTAATCGAAGCTTATGTGCACACCGATAGTAGAGTCGGAGCATTGGTTCATTTAGCGTGTGAGACTGATTTTGTCGCTCGGACTGACGAATTCAAAGCGTTAGCCCACGAAATTGTCATGCAGGTAGCGTCGATGAACCCGCAATCTGTCGAAGAGCTTCTTGAACAAGAATATATCCGCGATTCATCTAGGCAGGTAAAGGATTTGGTTACCGAAGTTGTTGCCAAAACCGGCGAGAATGTTCAAGTCCGCCAAATAGCCCGCTTTGCCTTGGGGGAGTAAATTAGAGCCTCAGTTCTAATTTTTAGTGCTTAGGACTAAAAAGTTGATGTTTGTCTACGATCGTAAACAAACGTCAACACTTCCGATATGCTTCATTTCAACACCTCTTTCTTTTTTCCTAATTTTTGGTTATGATAATTTAAGCTTTTTAAAGATGAATCTGGATAAGTTACTTTCTGAAACTAAACAGAGGATGCAAAAAGCACTCGAACACCTGCGAGAAGAACTTGCGGGTGTTCGGACCGGTCGAGCGAACCCCGCACTTTTGGAGGGGGTTAAGGTTGATGCTTATGGCGCGAAGATGGATTTACGCGATTTGGCTTCGATTAATACTCCCGAACCCCGTTTGTTAGTAATCCAAGTCTGGGATGCAGGGAATGTCCCGGCGATAGAAAAAGCAATCCGCGAATCTGGTATAGGTCTAAATCCGGTGACTGAAAACAATCTGATCCGGGTGCCCATCCCCCCGCTTTCCGAGGAAAGAAGACGAGAAATGATCAAGCTGGTTGGTGAAAAATCCGAAAACGCGCGAGTGAGCGTTCGCCAAATCCGAAGAGAAGTACTCGAAGAGATTGACAAAGCGGAGAAAAAGAAGAAAATTTCCGAGGATGACAAATTTCGATTTCACGAGCAAGTGCAAAAAATCACTGATGAGTTTTCCAACCAAGTTGACACGACCGTCAAAGCAAAAGAGAAAGAGCTGCTCGAAGTTTAAATAAAATCAATGAGCATGTTTTTCGCCATCGCCATCGGCATAATTATTGGCATTATATTGATCGGCTTTTTAGTTTTTATCCACGAAGCAGGTCATTTTTTTGCCGCGAAGTTTTTCAAAGTAAAAGTAGAAGAATTCGGTTTTGGTTATCCGCCGCGGATTTGGGGTAAGAAAAAAGGAGAAACAATTTACTCAATAAATGCAATTCCGGCTGGTGGATTCGTCCGTTTGCTTGGGGAAGATGAAGAGGAGCTAAAGGATAATCGTAGCTTTGCCGCCAAAGGACCGTGGTTGCGGATGGCGATAATTTCGGCTGGGATAGCGATGAATTTGCTGATCGCATTTGGGCTTTTTACCGTCGTTTTAGTTTCCGGCGGATTCCGGGTTGACATGCCAACTGCCCTGCCGACTACCGGCCAGACTTTGAATCTTTCTTTTCCCTTTGGTAAGCAGACCCAAGGCGTGATGATTGGTTATGTTTTTCCAGGCTCACCTGCCGAAAAAGCTGGTTTAAAGCCGCTTGATGAATTGGTAAGCGTTGATGGTAGGAAATTCACCTCGATTGAGTCTTTCCAAAAATATATTAATGAGAACAAAGGCAAGGAAATTGCTTTCAACGTTTACAATATTTTTGATAAGACCAGCCGGTGGATCACCGCCATTCCTAGAAAAAAACCGCCTACTGATGAAGGACCGCTTGGTTTAGATTTGGATAGTGTGATTACGATTCGTTATCAATCTGCGCCGGAAAAAATTTTTGTCGGGCCTATCCATTCCGCCAACATGCTTTACTTTCAGGGAGCGGCGATTGGGTCACTGGTCTCCCTTTCTTTTCGAGAAAAATCTATCGCTCCGGTTTCGGAGAGTGTCTCGGGACCAGTTGGATTGGTGGGGATCCTTGGTCAGTTTATCGGCTCGACGGGCTTGTCGGGGGCGATGGTTTTAATTGATACGATTGCACTTATTAGCTTGGTGCTTGGCGTGGTGAATCTTTTGCCGATTCCGGCAGCCGATGGCGGGCGGCTTTTCTTTGCCCTTTTGGAAGCTGTCTTTCGGATTAAAGTAAGTGAGCGGATCGAGCGGGCGATCCATACTGCTGGCTTTGCTGTTTTGATAATTTTGTTCATTTTGATTACTTACAACGACATCGTCAAATTTTTCCGTTGAACGCGCTTGACTGATCCGCCCTAGACCTTTAAACTAAGTCCATATGCGTTACTCCAAACTTTTCGGGAAAACCTTAAGGGAATCGCCAAAAGAAGCGGAGAGTACCTCCCACAAACTATTGGCAAAGGCTGGTTTTATTGACCAACTCTCGGCTGGTATTTACACTTTCTTGCCACTTGGCTGGCGGACACATCAGAAAGTTGCCCAAACAATTCGTGGGGAGATGGATGCGCTCGGTGGGCAAGAGTTTTCGATGCCAGTTCTCTCACCCAAAACCCTTTGGCAAGAAACCGGCCGCTGGAAGACGATGGACCCACCGCTTTTTGTTACCCGGGATCGTCACGATAAAGAACTAGCCCTTGGCCCGACACATGAAGAAGTGATTACCGATCTGGCCCGGCGGCTTGTCAAAAGTTACAAAGATCTGCCTTTCGCTGCTTACCAAATCCAAGATAAATTTAGGAATGAACTTCGTTCGACCGGGGGACTACTGCGCACTCGTGAATTTTTCATGAAAGATCTTTATTCCTTCCATGCCGACAAAAAAGACTTCGAAGGATACTTTAAGAAAGCGATCGCCGCGTACGAAAAGATTTTTGCTAGACTCGGCCTGAAAGTTTTGGTTACGCTTGCTTCTAGCGGGAGTATCGGCGGCGATATTACTTACGAATTTCAAGTCCCGGCGAGTGTTGGCGAAGATATTGTATTTTACTGTGAATCTTGCGGCTTTGCCATCAACAAACAGTTTACCGAAGAGAAGGGGATTAAAGATAACTGCCCACAGTGTAAAAAGAAACTCTCCCAAACTAATGCTATCGAAGCCGGTCAGGTTTTTTCCCTTGGCACAAAATATTCCGAGAGTATGGGAGCCAAATTTGTTGACAAAGACGGGAAAGAAAAGCCGGTTATCATGGGTTGTTATGGGATTGGTGTTGGCCGGCTAATGGCGGCGATTGTTGAAGTGCATCATGATGAGAAGGGAATCATTTGGCCAGATCAGGTGGCACCTTATCAGGTGCACCTGATAGGGATCGGCGATCAGCGAACAGTGAACAGCAAAGCAGAAGAAATTTATGAAAAATTGCAAAAGAAAGGTGTTGAAGTTCTCTATGATGATCGGGAGGAGAGCCCCGGCGTGAAACTCGCCGATGCCGATTTGATTGGCTGCCCTGAAAGATGGGTAGTCAGCGAAGCGACACTTAAAGAAGATTCGATCGAAGTTAAAAAACGAAGCGAAAAGGAGACAAAATTCGTAAAAATCCCCTCTCTTTAAAGAGAAAAATGCCGGCAGTTCGTTTGTTTGAAACTACCGGCACTACGACTCTCCCGCTTCTCCCGTTGATTTTCTTCACCCCTTCCTTTCCTCAGATTTCCGGTCTGCGATAAAACCTTTGCCCCTGTAGGTTTCGACGAAAACGAAACCTGTAGCTACAATAAACACCGCGCAGCTAGCGATTGAGGTTACGGTATTCCACGGTACCGAAAGTTCTCTGTCCCACGACAACGAGAGAAGCGATGCAATTATTATTGCAGCTCCTACCATTAACAGTGGGAAATTAATTCTGTCTCCGTCGATAGATCGAACAATTGCCGTCACGAGCATTATCGCAATTATCACGATCATACAGAAGATTCCCCATCCGCTAGTGGTTGCTAGTATTGGGAATACCATTTTCCGTCTCCTTTCCTGATCTCTTAGCAGGCTTGGTTGTCAGCTGGCGCGGAGCTCTCTCAGATCGTCAGATTGTTCTCCTTAGAGCACTCATAACCCCTTCAACTCCCTCTCGTTGCAGCTCTATCCAATAGTTGTGGCGCACTGCTATTCTTTCTGGCGAATCTCTCCCTTCGGCGAGTTCGAAAGGACACCCTGGATTCAGGCTTGGACGGGGAGCTTCTGGAAACCAGGCATGAAGCCGATCAAGCATTCGTCTGGTTCGTCTAATGCTAGCTACCCCCTCAGGTATTGGGTACATAGGGTTCCTCCTTGTACACGACTATCCCCTCTCCGCTTCGTCAATAATCCTTCTCACGGGCTTCTTTCGCCATCCTGTAGAGGAGCACAGCACCGAAAGCTAAAACCACCCCCGTTATAGACAATCTTAGCCACCCGCTCCAGTGATATGAGGCCCAGGGTGACCGGGGGTCCGTCAGGTTGACAAATATGCCAAAGGCCAAAATAAGCAGGAACATACCAATGCAAAATAGATCAGTTGGCCTAATCTTTTGGATCATCCCTGGCTCTCCCTTCCTTGGCGTTGCTTTGCTGTTGTGGCGTACAAACAAAATTATACCAGCTTACCGAGCAAAATCAATCTTTCGGCGGCAATTTTAGCTATTCTGGCTGAAAGGGTGTAGAATATTGGCCAGAAAAATTCTTAAGATGAGCGAGAATAAAGAGCGGTTAAATCAAATAATTACCGAATTTAGCGAGGCGATCGACCCAGCTATAAATAAGTTTTTGGTTTTGGATGTTGATAAAAAATTTCAGCCTGCCGTCCGTTACCAGATGTCAACTGGCGGGAAGAGGCTGCGGCCGAGCTTAGCGGTAATCAGCTGCCGACTGCTTGGTGGGAAATTAAAAGACGTGGTTTATCCAGCAGCTGGTCTAGAAATACTGCACAATTATACTTTGATTGTTGACGATATGATTGATAATAGTGTTTTGAGAAGGGGGAGGCCAACCACCTGGTCTGCTTTTGGCAACTCAATCGCTCAATGTGTTGGTATAGATTATGCAGCCACAATTTTTCAGTCGGCAAGTACGTCAAAAAATCCAATTTTAATATCACAGCTGTTTGCTAAAACCTTGAAGCGCCTTGTTGAGGGAGAAATTTTGGATATCTTATTTGAAAGATCAGGCCGCGATGATGAGCCGTACGTGGTTAAGAATCGGTTTCCGAAAATAAGCGAGAAGGATTATTTTGAGATGATCAGCAAGAAAACAGCCGCTTTGTTTCAAACTAGTTGTGAAATCGGGGGGATTTGCGCCGGCGCAACCGAGAAAGAAGTTGAGGCCTTAAGAAAATATGGTTTTAACTTGGGGATGATTTTTCAAATTACCGATGATATTTTGGATATCTTCGGTACCGAGAAAAAATTTCAGAAAAAAATTGGCAAAGACATCGAAGAAAGAAAAGAAGGGAATATTGTTATTCTGCGCGCATTAGCAGAACTTGGCCCGACTGATAAAAATAATCTTTCCGGGATAATGAGGCAAAATCAAATTGGCGAAAAAGATGTGAGGCAAGCGATAAAATTAATCAAAAAGACAGAAAGCCGACAGAAGGCATATAGCTTAGCGCGAAATTTTGCCGGTAAGGCCAAGGAGGCCTTGAAGACTTTGCCGCAAAATAAATGGAACGGCAATTTGAATAGTTTTGTAGATTTTATTCTTGAGCGGGAGAAATGAAAGTGTTACTATTAAGCCGTGAAATTTAGAGAGGTAACCTGGTATTCAAAATTGTTCGCCCTGATTCTATTTGTCGCCTTGCCTTTCTTAGGCTTTTATGCCGGGATGAGATATCAGCAAGCAGTCGCGCTGACCAAAGAGGTGAACATTGGTACCTCAAGTGCTACACCTAAAGGCGGCGGCAACCAAAGTACAACAAAGATATCGATAAAAACTAATCAGCTGACTTTGAGAGCTACCTATGAAAACGGCCTGCTAAAATACAGCGGCACCATTCAGCTGCCAACGCCTTGTCACCAGTTGAAAGACCAAACTGTGGTTATGGAAAGCTACCCCGAACAAGTCCGGATTCAGTTTGTGGTTGAGCCGCCGCCGTCTGGTACAGTTTGTGCCCAGGTAATTACCCCAAAAGGTTTCTCCAAGGAGATGCAAGTCTCCGAAAAAGCAACCATCTCGGTTTACCTCAATGGTAATAAAGTAGAATAAATCCGCACCCTTTTACTTATGTGTTAAAATCCAACATTATGCAAAAAGAAGCTTGGAAAAAAGAATTCGAAATGGCAAATCTTGCCTCAACGAAGAGGGAAGAGCCCTCACACGCTTTGCTAAAGTTTATCGAAATTGTAAAACCGAATTTAAATAATCTTAAAATAATTGAACTCGGTTGTGGTAATGGCCGAAACTTGGTTTATCTAGCAAAGCAAGGCGCAAGTTGTGTGGGGGTGGATTTTGTTGAAGGCGCTTTAGAAGCTGATAGAGAAAAAGTCGAAAATAACGGTTTGGATGGAAAGGTGGAACTCGTTGCCACCGATATGAGTGAGTCCCTACCTTTTGGGAACGGAAGCTTTGATGTAGCTTTGGATCTACTTTCTGGTAGTAGTATTTTCGATGAAGGTTGGAACCAATACAAGACGGAAATTAAAAGAATTCTCAAAGCGGGCGGTTACTTTGTGGTTTATTATCCAAATTTGGAGAGTGACGACCATAAAGAATATTTGAAAACAAACCCAGGTGGCCATCCAAAAAGCTTTTTACATCCCCGAACTGGGATTGAAGAAAGAGCCTTTTCCGTCGCTGATATACGGAAAGAATTTGCGAATTTCAAAGAAGTCGCTACTGAGATAATTGAGTTTCAAGACAAAAATTACGATCGAACTGGTAAAGTCTCATTTGTATTCGGCATTTTCCAAAAGCCCTAATTTGCCCGCATCTTTCCCAAATGATTAGTTTTCTTTTTAAAATTGTTGCTATTTGTTTCTCTGGCGAGATATAATCTGGTCTAGCAAGCTATTCGGGAACTGCTTGCAAGGGAGGAGATCGCCATGGAGAGGATTTTGCGGCGTTGCTTGTTCGCAGTCGGGCCAGCGGTAGCTGCAGTTGGCCCACTCGTCGCTTTGGAAGTGTTGAACCTCGGCGGCGGGTACCATTCTCCCACCGACCGTTGGGCCTGGGGGATGATTATGGCTTTATTGGGTTTCTCCGCGGCAGCGTTTGTGATAGGTATCGCAGTAGAGCGGACTCCCGGGCCGCAGGGCAAGCTTAAGTCCAATGGTCTCGACCTCTTGCTCTGGATCACGGGAATGGTGGTGTCTGGTGCCATTATGGTTTGGTGCTGGGTCGAAGGTATGTTCGTCGTATGACGAGCTAGTTCAAGATAGTTAGCAAGAGGGAGGTTCTGTCATGGAAGAAGGAAGTAGCCTGCTTCGGCTGATGGGAGTTGTGGGACTGCCAGTGCGTGCGGCAATACTGGGAGTGTTGGCTAAAGCCGAAGAGAATAGTGGGGGTGGTGATAACTACGAGGGGCTTAGGGACGGCGAAATTGGTAATATTGTTCGTCGCATTCTTCCCCACTGGTGGCTTTGGCCGCATGTTGCTCCGCACATCGGTGCTTTGATATTGGCAGGGCTGGTGGAAAAAGCTGGTCAAGGACAGGAGAAGTACCGCCTGACAGACTCTGGGAGAGTGGTATACAAGGCAATTACGGTATTCAATATGTTGGTGGCGTTTTCGTAAGAATTCCCAGCCTGATAGCTCCCGGCGCCGAAACGCGGATGACTAAATTGGACCAAGAAGGAGGTCGCTGCTATGTCGTCAGTAGTCGTTATGAGGGTTGGTCGGCGCGGTTCCCAGAAAGCGTGCTACTTGGCGAAAACGGCTACACCGCGGGAATTGTTCTATTACATCGAGGCATTTCGGGCCTCGGTGGGTGCTAGTGGCGGAAGATTCTCCACCGGGCCAAGAGCCGAGTTCTGGCTCAGTCACGTCGAAGATGGAAATGGAGACTGTCTAGCCATCGTTTTCCGGGACTTTCGCCGCGAGAGCGGTTGCCTGATCCGCGCCTACAAGGTGTACCAAGATCGGGTGGCGATGATCTATGACAAGATCGGTGCCAGCGCTGACACTCCCGGTTACCACGCCTGGTTCATCAGCGCTCATCTGATGATAGCGTGGATCAATCGGTGTCAAGAGCAACAAGCGGCGGTGGCTGCCAGATCTAGCTGACACTAGTGTCCATTCGGAAGAATAGCACAAGGAAGATCTCTGGAGAGAGATCTCTCCTTTATTGCCCACTTCTTTTCCAAGTGCTTGTTGACACGATGTATATAGCGATGTATTATTTCTGTTATGAAACGGACCCAGCTTTATTTAGACGAAAAAATTCATCAAGATCTTTCTACCCAGGCCAAGAAAGAAAATCGTACTATTAGCGATTTGGTGAGAGATTTTGTTAGTGAAGGCTTATCCGTAAAGAGAGTCGAGAACGACCCTAGAGCGTTGCTGAAATTAGCCAAATTTGGCTTTCGCGGACCCAAAAATCTATCCAAAGAAATAGATGAAGCAGTCTATGGATCTTAAAGCGTTGTTTGAGAGCCAAGCTTTGCTTGAGCAGGGGGAAACTAAATATCCAGATCCCATCCTTGTCGACACCGACGCTATTGTTGCCCTTCTAAACGAACAAGATGCAAATCATCGAAAGGCCTTGGAAGTTGTAAATTTTTTAGTAAGGAATTCTCTACTGTTTGTGATTTCTAATCATGTTTTTGGCGAATCCTTAACCGTAGTAAGTAAAAAAGTTGGACACAAGGAAGCGGTGGACTATTTACATCAAGTAAAGGGTGGTCTGTTTGAAATTCTCCGAATAAACGAAAAGCTGGAAGATTTGGCCTACAATATATTCGCAGATCAATCTTCCAAAAACGTTTCTTTTATAGATTGTACAAACATGGCTGTTTTGATTCGGTATCGCTGGAATACTATTTTTAGTTTTGATCAGGTATATCCCAAAAACGGATTTAAATTAGCTATAACCTAACCCCTAATTTGCCCGTTTCTTTTCCAAATCAGCAACTTTGACTGGCGTATATGGTATAATTCGAGATTGGAAAACGCTAGGTTGTTAGTCTAGGACAGGAAGGAGGGGAGCGCATTAGGGAGAAATAAACCAATCTCTACCCGGCCAGATTGCTGCTTACGGGGAGACTAATATGGCAATCACAGTAAGGATTACCACTACCCGTGTCGAAGGGCTCGGCGGCAGGACCATAGTGGACGTCGTGAAGCAGATCGAGTACGAGTACGATGTGGAGGCCGTCAAGGTTCTGCTGGGCGGTGAGGAGGTCTACCGCAACTCCGAGGACACGCTCGAGGACGGCGCCGAGCTGGAGATCATCGACAAGGTGGCCGAGGAGTAGTAAGCCAACTGCTAGGGCTTTCCTCGCCTACCATCTGCTTCCGCTGGGATTGTGGGTTCGTCCCTGGTCCCAGCGGAACTCCATTCTTTAATTTGCCCGCTTCTTTTCTGAGCTCCAAGCACCGACCAACAAGCGGTTGTTGTATAGGGAAATAAATACAATATTGTGTAATTTTATTACCCTCACCCCCACGCCCAACCTTGCCCGATTCCTTCCCAAGTGATAGAATTTTTGAAATGACTCTAAATGTTACCGCAATATCTAAAAACATAGTCACTCAAGCATCCGACCGCCGATTTACAAATCTGAAGACTGGTAAAACCGAAGCTGACGAAGCTAATAAGGCCTTAGTTTTTTCGTGTGCCGATGCCTTATTAGCGATCACTTTTACTGGAATAGGGAGTGTGAACTTAGGATGTGTAGGAAAATCTGTGGATCAATGGTTGGCAGAGGTTATTCGGGACGAGGGATTATGTGAGTTGCGTGTTGAAAAATCATTGCCAATAATTGCAGAAAAAGCAACTGAGTGGTTTGAGACATTCCCAGAAGAATGGGATAAAAGGCATGCTGTTATTTTGGCTGGTTGGCAAGAGTTAAAGAAAGAAGAAATAACTGCTTGTTTATGGATTATTTCTAATTTTTCTCCTTCAAGAACAACATACAGTAAGCGGTTTAATATAGAAAGACTTTCTACCAATAAGCCCCTTATAATTGCAATGCCTAATACAAAAGCTATTGGAAGGATTGACAGAAGGCAACTTAAAGCAGAACTTCGTAACTCTAAGACTGTTGATGAGATAGAAAAGTCAGTAGTCCAGTTAATTAGAAGAGTTGCCTCAAAAGCTTCTGGTGTAGGTAAAAGCTGTATGTCAATAGCTATTTCTTCAACAAAACAAGCCAGGGCGACTTATTACTCTAAAGATAATCTGATAAGTTCCTACGGTCCTTACTTTCTGTGGTATTATGGCGGCCGTAACTATTGTGTTGGTGAGAGTAATGTTATGCCTGGTGGTGGTTATAATGTAGCTTTTGGAGAGCCAGGTACAGTGAGTCTAGTTGTTGGAGGTACTCCTTCAATTGTTAGCCCCATAGAGATTTTAACAAAATTCAAATTTTCTTTTGCTGAAGCTAAACACAAAGTTAACGATCAGGTCTTGAAAGGTATCCTAGTTACTGGTTTACAGTTTAAACCAATGCCAGAAAATAAAACATAAAATTCTTTATTTTGACAACAAATCTCCCTGAACACATTACATTTCTGCCCTTGCTTATCTGATACGACTTTTGTAACATTGGTGTATAATCAATTTCATGAAAGCCGACATTGTCAAAAAATACAATCTGCCGACGAAAGTGCTTGTACGAGTTCAGCGCACACCAGAGGGTGGTTTTTACGCAACCCTTCCTGACCTTCCCGGTTGTCATACGCAAGCAGATACCACTGCGGAGTTGAACGAAAATATCACGGATGCTGTACTTACTTATTTTGATGTACCGAAAGAAGAGATAGCCGAGGACGTCATTTATGTGTCAGAGGCTCGTAAACTAAAACCAATTGAGATTTCGCCTGGTAGGTCTGCAACCACGCGAGCCAATTTTGCTTTATACCACGCTTGCTAAATGGAAACTCCCGCTTTGGCACAAGAAAATTTTCAAAGGCTTTGAAGAGGCTAGGTTTTGTTATAGACCAAAGTAAGGGCAAAGGTAGTCACGCCAAAGCAACCCACTCCACACGTAGACCATTAACCGCCAACCAACCACCTTTTATCATGATTCAGTATGTTCAAGGAGATTATCACAAACCATTTAGAGAAGATTTGATGAAGGAGCTGGAAAACTTTGGGTTTACCAAAAAAGAAATTTTGAAGGCTTTAACCTAGAAAAAAATCAAAGAACCCCGCGTAAACGGGGCTCTCGATGATGTTCCTGGTCTGATTATATCCTGTAAGGAAACAATACGCAGGATGTAATCCTTGCGGATTATAACAAGGTATTGACACCTCTGTCAACAGCACGCCAAGCTCTTAAGTCGCTTTTTTGACAACAAATCTCCCTAATCACAATTTCCCCTACTTCATAATTGTTTGATTTCGCAAGACTTATTTGTTAAAATTCCTTTATTCTCTGTATGGAGCATGTGGGATCATAGCGCGGTTTTGCCGCAAGAGAGGAGGGAGTGGCTATGGCGCTATCCGGTAAGTTGTTCAGGGTATGCCCCACAATGAGACCCGATGAGATCGCGTCACGGCTCGGCGTCCAGCACGGCGGAGACTACCCAGTCGGATGGTTTCATGACGGGGGAAAGCTGGTGGCGCGCAAGGGGCCGTACGATGTGCTGGAAGTGTCGGCTCAAAGGACTGACCTATTGGAGCTAGCTTCCCGGTTCGCCGACGAGATCACTGCCGACGAGCTAGCCGCCTGCGGGCTGACCGCCGACGAGTCGGCCGCCGAAGCCCTCTGATCTTTCGCAAGTTATGGAAGGGAGGTTCGGACATGCCCGATGCTGTAGATCTGCGGAGAGGTCGGAGGAAGAAGGTCACGCTTGTGGTCGCCTCTGAAGGCAATACCACCAAGCGGTATAGGCCGCGGGTAGCCGGTTTGTCTGTCGCTAAGGCGATCCAGCTGATGAGAGCCGAAAAGCGGACGCCTTATCTCCAGGGCCCGTTCATGGTGCGAGAGCGAGGGGAGGGCGGACCGGAGAACAAGTACAAGGCAGTCTCCGAGAAATCACGCATGGTCCTCAGGGAGAAGCACATCCTTAAGGCCTGGGGCTAGTCTCTCGTTCGAGACCATCGCCGTCAAGACACAACCGGTTACCGCAGTTTGATCCATTGAGAGTCAAGGGAGAGACGGAAAGGAGGTCGCGAGGGCAGCTTCGCCCTGCCGAATTTCTAAGTCCGAGAAGGGAGAAAAGGACATTTGGATACAGCTGTAGTAGAAGCATCAAGTGGGACCGATGCCGCGGTTGGAGGGGAGGTCAAGATTACAGTCAAGACCCAGCCGCCGCAGACGTTCACCCGGCGTTGGGCTGGGATGACGGTGGAAGAGGGACTGGAGAAAGCCAGTGTGGATACGGCTATACCTTGCTGGTACTCGCCTGTGTACCTGCTCAGAGGGGGAAAGAAGGAGAATGTGGGGCCGTATTCGGATGTCGAGCTGGAGGTTCGAGATAGGCTGATCGTCGAAGCCTGCTGACCCTTCGTTATCTTCATCACCGAAACACTCACTCCCGCCAGTTGGTTCTATCCGCTGGCGGGAGACACTCTTTCTGACAGAACGACTTTTCACCGACTACTTGCTTTCCAATTTTTTTTGTGATAATATACTTTCATTACAATTTCCTTAATTTTCTTCCTACTTTGGTTTCCCCAAAAGAAAGAGAAAAGGTAAGGCGCGAAGCAAGCGTGTCAGTTTTGCTAGAAAGGAAAATATGGCTAAGCGACTATTTGTAGGCGGTTTGTCCTACGCTGTTACGCAACAGCAGCTGGAAGAGCTTTTTGCTGGTGTCGGCACTGTGGAAAGCGCCACTTTGATTACCGATAAATACAGCGGCCAGTCCAAAGGCTTTGGTTTTGTGGAGATGAGTAGCGACGAAGAAGCGGCTAAAGCAATAACCGAATTGAATGGTAAAGAATTAGCGGGTAGGAATATAGTAGTTAATGAAGCAAGACCCCGAGAAGAGCGACCAGGCGGTTTTGACCGTGGTGGTGACCGTGGTGGCTTTCATGATCGTGGACCTGACCGCGGACCAAGACGAAGATAATTAAAATTTTTTTGCCTGCCCAAATATTAACCTGATGGAATTTGTGACAAATCCTTGCATCAGATGTGGCAAAGAACGAATAAAAGGGACAGAAAAAACAATTTTAGTCAGTTCCTCTAAAGTGAGGTTGACTACTTATGTGTGTCCCGATAAAGAATGTCAAAAAATAGTTGGAGCAGAACTATCTGCAAAGCAAGAACGCCGCGCCGCGTTCGCCGCAAGAAGAGTCCATCCTCCGAAAAAGTCCAGTTAAGAATACTGACAGGGTGACTTCCTAAGACGCTCAGCGTCTCCTGGAACGCTGAGCGTTCCCTGTCGTGGGTTGATACATCAACCTTTTTTCAGTTGGCGCAGGCGGGCGTCGCTGATGCCAAAATGGTGGGCGATTTCGTGTTGGACGGTGTCGGTGACTAAGTTTTTGATTGCTTCTTGATCTCCTCGGGAGACCAATTCAATCGGCCCCTTGAAGATGGTGATTTTGTCGGGCAAAACCATGGTGTAACCAGCGCCTCTTTTCGTCTTCGGCACGCCTTGATAAAGTCCGAGTAATAATCTACCCTTGGCAATGTCGGGACTAGGCCATTCTTCGACGACCACATCCACATTCTCTAGTTTTTCCTTGAAAAAAGAAGGCAAATTTTCCAAAGCAGCCGCGACTAATTGTTCAAACTCTTGATTGGGCATAGCCTAAAAATCTTAGCAGTTTCCGCCGGAAAAGCAAACCATTTTTTTGAATTTTTTGGCTGAAAGACTGTTGTCTTTTCTGTTATAATAGTTACGCTATGAAAGGTTTAGTAAAGGCGATTAAACAAAGGGCGCTTGATAATACTTACTTTCGCCAAGTTCTCGAAACTGGCGCGAATACCCAAATCGTCATCATGAGCATCCCACCCGGCGGTGAAATTGGCGAAGAAGTGCACGATAAGGAAGATCAAGTTCTTTACTTTGTCGCTGGCAGTGGCGAAGCAATTCTTGAAGGCGAAACCCAAAGTATCGAAGAAGGCGACATCGTTTTGGTCCACAAAGGTACTCGCCACAATTTTAAAAACACCGGTCTTGAAGATCTCAAAATTATCACCACCTATTCACCGCCCCATCACCCCGAAGGGACTGTCCACAAGACCAAAGAAGAAGCCGACAAGGCTGGGTATTAAGCTGAGTTATTTCTCATCCCCACAACCAGACTAAACATTGTTGACCCATAGTGGTATAATGTCACTTGGAAGATTTCAGAAGGAGGTTGTCGTTGAGCACAACTACGGGAGAAACGACTGAAACCCAGCGGAGAGGTTTTCTCAAGTCACTAGGGTGGGAAATTGAGAACCTGCTCGGCGGCATGGTTTTGGGAATCTCATGCATCCTGATTACCCTGATCATAGGGCTTGCGGTGGTTCTTATTGCAGGAGTGTTAGTGGGTATTGTAGCGCTGGTAGCTGGTGTGATATTAGCACTTGCCGTCTTCATACTGGCGGTACTAGCGGTGATCGCAGGTTTTCTCTTCGCCCCACTGCTACTCGCTTTCTGGTTCCCGCCAGAAATATACTTGAGTACCACAGGAGCCTGGGCTGTTTTCTGGGCGTGGGGGCTGACGAACGGAATACGTTCTTCTATTGAGGAGGAGAAGAAAAAAGGGAAGGACCCATTCGCATTCCTCCGAGACCGGTAGGACGGATGACGTAATCAACGACTCCCGCAGGGAAACCGATTTCCCGGCGGGAGTTTTCTTTTGGTTGCCTTCTTTGGAGAAAAAAGTTAAAATGTTTGGATGATTAAGTCGGAAGATTTTAATAAAAACGACAAGTTAATTGACTTACACGCCCATACTTATTACTCCGATGGGGCGCTTTCGCCGACTGATTTAGTTCAGCGGGCGAAAGAAACTGGTCTAGCCGCCGTTGGAATAGCCGATCATGATTGTATCGATGGTTTGGAAGAAGGGCTGGCGGCTGGTAAAAAATTGGGGATTGAGGTCTTACCAGCAGTTGAAATTACTACGTACCCTGATCCGGAGACCGAATTCCATATTTTAGGCTATTTTTTAGACTGGAGAAACGAAACTTTTCAGAAAGCGTTGAGAGAAGCTCAAGCGGAGAGAGAAAAACGAGCAAAAAAAGTAATCAAAAATCTAAATAATCTTGGTTATCAAATCAATTTTGGTGATTTGCGAGCTTTGGCCCGGGGGACAATTGTCCAGCCCCACCTGGCTTGGCTAATAATTAATGATATTTTTAACAAAGAAAAACTTTTGGCCGATTTTGGCCACTGGCCTTCGACCGGTGAATTCATCGTCAAATACCTCATTCCCGGGGCTCCGGCTTATGAGTCACGAAAGACCATCCGGCCGGTGGAAGCGATTGATCTGATCCACCGTGTTGGTGGACTAGCAATTTTGGCCCATCCTTCTTGGAGTCTGGCGAAAAAAGAAGGCTCCAAAATTATTTTTAACGACCAGTTCTTGGACGATTTACTAAAACAAGGCTTGGATGGTATGGAAGTTTATTGCCATCGGGAAAACGAGGAAGATACCAAAATTTGCGTTGAACATTTTGGTAAGTTGGCTTCCGAAAACAATCTTGCGGTCAGTGGCGGAAGCGATTACCATGGATTTGGCAGCGCGGGGAAGGACCTTGGCTTCAAGGATTTCTACCTGAAGGTTCCATATAGAATCCTTGAAGAATTAAAAAATAGAAAGAATGAATAAAAATTGTACTTTTTGCAAGATTATTGCCGAGGAGATTCCGACCGAGTTCGTCCATAAAGACGAAGACTTTTTTGTTTTCAAAGATATTTACCCAAAAGCACCGGTCCATTTATTAATTGTTCCCCGCGAACACATTAAGAGTTTTTTAGATTTATCGGATAATCATTTTTCTATATTGACAAAAATGATAAAAGTGATACAAGCTTTAGTTAAGGAGCAAAAGCTAGAGGGTGGTTACCGGATAATGATCAATGGTGGGAGACACCAAGAGGTCGAGCATTTGCACCTTCACTTATTAGCAGATTAGTTGATTAGAGCTTAGTGAATTAGTTTTTAACGCCAATCAAGTCAACTAATCAACCAATTAACTAATCAACTGATTAACTAAGGTATGTTAGGGGGTGTTTTTTCTTTAGTTCATGGCAATTGTGAAAGCTACAGAAGGTGAAAGCGTGGAATCCTTAATTAGAAAATTTAATAAAAAGGTGCAACAAGAAGGGATCCTGAAGGAACTGCGCCGACGGGAATTTTACGAAAAGCCGGCCGAGACGAGGAAGAAAGCCAAGCAAGCCTTGGTACGGAAACTTAAATATAAGCAGGAGTGATTTCTGCCAATCCGAGAACATGACCTACAAAATTACCGCTTTCGTTGAACCGCATTATCCAATCAAAAAATCTCTTCTGGTGTCCGCCGCCGAATCTACTTTAACGTCGGCAAAAGTAAGAGGAAAAGTTGAAGTTACCGTTTCAGTAATCGGGGACCGGAAGATGCGGGCTTTGAATAAAGAATTTCGCAGTATTGATGAACCGACTGATGTTTTATCTTTTCCTTATTCCTTGCAAACCGGCAAACCCCACGAATTTGTTAGCCCGCCTTCAAAATATTTAAACCTCGGCGATGTGATCATTTCCTACCCACAGTTACTTGAGCGAGCCGTGGCCGAAGAAGTGATGGTAGATGAAATGGCGGCTCGTTTGGTAATCCACGGTGTTCTCCATCTTCTCGGTTATGATCACGAAAAACCTACAGAAGCTTCTGCGATGGAAGCCCTCGAAGACCAAATCCTCCCCGCAGTTAAGGTCTGATCTTCCAGCCCAAAACTCTTACTTTGTTGCAAAAACATCACGATCGTGATAAAAGTGCAACATTTTAAACGGGAAAACGCGCAAAGGGATTTTATTTAAAAATAAAACGAGTTAGGCCCCAAAGGAGGTGGTCCGATGGGGCCTGGGGGAGGGGTGCTCTACGTCCTCACCGGGATTATGTCGGCTGGTCTTTTCCAACCAAGGCTATTCACGAGTAGGGACAGGGAAGCGGAAACTTCACGGCCGGATTTTGTCGCGATCCCACATCCCCACACGGTTTTTAAGAAGATCACCCGGATGTCTCCTTGATCGGCTTTTTGCTCGACCAAGTCGATGCTGATTACCGGGCCATCCTCTTCTTGGTTGTCAGTGCATTCGCGGGATACTGCTACCCGGTGACCAAGATAACATTTGTCGAGGTGAACCCTAGGTGCACTGGTTCCGTCGGTGAACCTAACACTCGCCGCATCTCCGGTGATGACGTCTGCTATTGTGGTCAGAATTCTTTCTAGATTTTCGCTCATTGCTCTCTCCATCCTTTCGAAACGAGCAAAAAAGCTCTAATTAAACTATAGGTAATTGCAAAAAAATAAGCAAGCGGTTAATCTAGAGTTGATGAAAGTAGTTGTTGGTTTAGGAAATCCAGGCGAAAAGTATGCGAAGACGCGGCATAATGTTGGGTTTTTGGTGATTGAAGAAATCCTCAAAAAATATGCCGCCAGCCCTCATGTGAGCAAAAAACTGCAGTCAATTTTGTACTTCTTGGATAAAAAAAGAATCTTGGTCAAACCGCAGACTTTTATGAATGCTTCTGGGAAGGCAGTAAATCGAGTAGTGAATTTCTATAAAGTAATGCCGGATGGTCTTTTGGTGGTCCATGATGATGTTGACCTGGAGTTTGGCGACATCAAACACCAATTTGGTCGGGGAGCGGCTGGTCACAAAGGTGTCGATTCAGTAATCGAAGCTCTGGGTTCGGATCAGTTTGGCCGGGTGCGGGTTGGCATTGGCCGGCCGACTACAGCGGTGGAAATTGAAGAATGGGTACTGCAAAATTTCTCAGAAGATCCGGGGGAAGTCCAAAATCTCATCGATCGAGCGGCCGAGGTGGTTATCAACTGGTTAAGGGAAGGTTAAATCTCGAAGTTGCTTAAAGGCTTCGGACCAGTTTCTGGTAGCTGCGCCTAAAACTGAACTGGGCGTAATTCCCCTGGTTGTTTGATCAAGTAATCTGTTCAGAGCATCCTCGGCTTTATCTTTTTCAGCTTTGGGCAGCTCTTCAATTCGGACAAACGTTTTGGTGGCGTAAACTGGTTTTTCTTTGGTAACAACTGTGCCGATGCTTTTGAGAGTAGAGAGGTAACCCTTTAAAACAATTTCCAGATCGCTTTCACCTAACAACTGAGTATAACTTCTGACTTCGGGATAGGCGTTTTTGTAATATTCCCAGGTGCCAAAGAAGCCAATCGGTTCGATGAATGTCAGACCGCCAACCGTTTGTGAGGAGTCGCTAAACTGATCTCTCCAAACCTTGCTAGCGGCTAAAGAGCCAGTGGGTTTTTCTTCGAAATCAATTATGTCTTTGATCGATTGATCGCTGTCCGCAAAAGCGATAGCTGCCTTTTTGCTTGTAACGGCGAAAACCAGGAAGTATTTGGTACCTTCTGCATCGTAAAGCGGTAGGCTATAAAGATTGACATTTTTGTAGGTTGATTTGGTTGGTTCTAGAGGTTTGATAGCTGTTACTGATGAAGTCCCAGCATAATTTACCTGGCCAGTTTCACTGGAAAAATAAATTGTTCGGCCATCAGGTAGGGTTCCTTCCACCCTTGCAGACTTTAAATTGGCCGATACGGTATAGCGGTACGGCTTGTCGGTTGGATCTTTGGGTAGTTTATAAATGTAGGTGGGAACCAAAGTTTCGAGCGATTTTGGATACTGGTTTTTATCGGCATAGTACATCTCCAGGGCCATGCCTATCTGTCGGATATCGCTTTCGGTAGCTGTCCGTTTTCTTTCCTCAATATAGTTTGGTAGTCGTAATTTTTTTAAAGAATTCTCAACCCCATTTTTGTCTTTAATTTCGGCGACAATGAGCAGTTCCGGTGCTTTATTTTTAGCGCCGGCGTTGAAAATTAAAGCGGTTTGGCCTTCCATCCAAGAGAAGATATCTTTGTCGGGGTCGATCCCAAAGGTTTTTCTTAGCTCTGCTTTAAATTCGGCAAACCCGTCCGCCGCTTCTTTGAACTCCTTTCTTTGATTGCGGTTGTCGCTTTTCTCAGCCACCTCTGTTAGCATCGCTTCTTGGTCAGCCATCAGTTGCTTGAAGTTTCTTGTTTCGGCAAAGAAGGCTGGTGAGATTCCGGAAAATTTTTGGGGCAAACGCGTAGCCAAAGAATCGGAAATTTTGTAGGGATTTTTTAGAGACTCCTTAGGAGTTCGCCAGTCAAGTTGATAAGAATTCATCCAGACTCCATTATCCTTAGCGGTGATTGTCAAACCGCGGGTTACCTGAATGTAATTTTCGCCCTCAATACGATTCATGGTATCGTAGCCTTGCAGAAATGATTGGGAAAGCGAGCTAATCGGCAAGAGATTAGAAAAAGGCTCAAGCGGCTTTTGCTGATAAAATTTGAGCAGGTACTCTTTCGGGAAATATTTTGAAATTTGTTTATGCTCTTTCTTCGATAGAATATTTTTCAGCTTCCGGTCTCGCAGAGGAGCCAATATCCCCACCGATTTTGAGAGTGAGATCGCTTGCTTGACGTCGTTTATTTTTTCGCCGGAAATTATAAATTTATCGATTGCCGTGGCAAAGATAGATTTAGAATAGGGTAAGGTAACACCAAATGGCAGGGCTCCCATGGGGTAACTTTCCGAGCCTTCACCTTTTTGATTTAGCTTTACGTCTAAGATCGTTTTATCTTCAAAGGTCAGAGTTGAGGTCGTGTAGATCTTGGTATCCTTTTTAAAATTATCTAATTTTTCCGTTGCTATTTTTGTGGATTTTAAATCAACCACGTTTAACAGTTGTTCTAAGCTACCCAGGCCTTGGCTAGAATCTTTCGAAACCTTGGCCAAAAATATTTCTTTTTCCGCTAGGCGGACGATGTCTTCAAAAGGATCTTTCGGTGCGCCCAAAAGTTCACTGCGGAAAAAATTAGGCATCTGCGTGATTTTCTTACCACCAGGAAACTTTTCGGTAAGAGCCTTTAATTTTTGGACCTGGGGGTGGTTGCGAACCGAGATTCCCAAATAAAATTCAGCATCAGCAGGGACAAAATGAAGAGTGGTGAGATTAAAAAGAATTTTATTTAAGCCAAGGACAGCGGCCGAAACCAAAATAGCGATCGAGAGGAGACCGACGGCGATCACGTAGAGTTTTTTGGTTGATTTAAGTCTCCTGATCAGCGGCTTGGCGACTTCTTTATTAGAAGTGAGCGGTGTGGTTTCTGCCTGCGGCGCTCGAAAAACTTCCAAACCCTTCACTGGTTTAGCCGGATTTTGCGGTGGGTCGGAGGGATCGGTTGGTAGCGGTGTTTCAATATTCATGGCAGGTAAGGTAACTTTATTATTTCATAGAAAAATTTTTAAATCAACAAGCCTGGTTCTTTAGCGAGCTGCCGAGGTTGTCATTAACTGGTTGAAAGTGTAGAATAAGTACTGTTATTTCCGAGGGCTTTAGAGGAGAAAGTATGGCCGCCTTGTCTCGGGCTGCATTTTGGACAGGCCAGGTGGACACACAAGTTTTTTGTTACCTGGACGTCCGTGCTGCCCAACCAGACTTCATATTGTTTGGGTCGTTCAACAGAGAAGCTTTGGAGCGTCGGGTTTCCTATTATCCTGAGGGCTCGTTTGAGAAGGTAGCGGTTGAGCTCGATAGCCCCTCCTTTCATTTAGCTCTTAGGGGGTTTAAGATTTTGGGGGGAGTCCCCCAAGGATCGCCTGGATCGAAGGCATTGTACTGGGCAGAAGGCGCCTTTGGCGATTACGGTTTCAAGATTTACACTTTACCGCCAAACGTTGAGACTTCATGTCACCGCCACCGACAACTGAAAGAAACTCTCCAGTTGATAACTGGGTTAGCAAAGATTAAAGTAGGCGCCTCTACTAAGCCTGTGTTGAGAAGTAGGAGGTTGAGGGGGCGCCAAATCATTCCAGCTGGTTTCTATCACCAGCTATCTGCGGGAGATGTTTGGTCTTTGGTCTTGGTAAAACTTGAGGGGCCAGATCCACTTGGGAGAGAAGATTACGAGTATAACCCGTCACTAATCTGATTTACATGTAAGGTACACATCAGCCTTCGCCTTTTTTCTTTACTTTAACTATAATAGAAACCAATTAATAGTTTCATACCCCATGAAGTTTTTAAATGGGGCGTTTTTGCTGTTGCAAAATCTTTGCAACAATCCTGAGCTTGTCGAAGGACGTTGGTTAAAAATGAAAGCGGCAGAAGGACTAACCATAAAACTCAATCAAAAGATAGATCCAAGCCAGCTAGCTAAAAAACTGGCGGATTTGGGTTATGAAAGTGTTCGGGCTTCAACTCCGACAAAGCCTGGGGAGTTCGCCCGGCGGGGGAATCTAATCGATATTTGGCTGGAAAGATACAAGTTGCCCGTCCGAATCGATCTAATCGGTGAGAAAATTGAGAATATTTATTTGTTTAATTATCTTACTCAAGAAAAGGTAAAGGCATTGAAGGAAGTGTATATTGTTCCATTTGGGGTCACTCCAAAAATGGCACCGAAGTGGACACGGACGGCAAAATTTCCAGCGGGCGGCGGAAAGATTGAAAGATTATTTTTATCGGAAATAGCGCCAGGAGATTTGGTCGTCCATATCGATCATGGAGTTGGGAGATTTTTGGGGATTATTGATGGTCAGTCTGGGTTCCGAAACATTCGCGATCAAACGCCACTTCCTCCGGAACGGGCGCCTTTGGCTAAGAAGCCTTCAGGTACGCCCCGACAAGTCGGGGCTAGTGATCGCATCATTTATTCGGAACACCAGCCTGCCCAGCTAAAAACCAACCAATTTCTAGTTGTTGAATACACCAAAGGCGATAAGCTTTATGTGCCGGTGGAGCAGATTGAGCGGCTGACCAAATATATCGGCGCGCCGGGTTTTAAACCGAGATTGAATACTTTGGGAACTGGTAGTTGGGAGAGGATAAAGGCGAAAGTCGCCGAGTCCGTCGTCAAAGTCGCGCGTGAGCTATTAAATCTTTATGCCCGGCGCGAGCTGACCAAAAGAATGCCCGCTTCTCCTGATACTTCTTGGCAAAAGGCGCTTGAGGATTCTTTTGAATTTACGGAAACCGAAGATCAAATCAGGGCGACGATAGAGATTAAGAAAGATCTGGAAAGTCCCAGACCAATGGATCGGGTTTTAGTCGGTGATGTCGGCTTTGGCAAAACCGAAGTGGCGATTCGGGTGGCTTTCAAGGTAGTTCAAGACAGCAAACAAGTTGCGGTCCTTGTTCCAACGACTCTGCTTGGGCAGCAGCATTACCACTTGTTTCGCAAGCGGTTGAAAGAGTTTCCGGTCAAAGTGGAAATGCTTTCGCGGTTCAAAAGCCCCGAGCAACAAAAGGAAATATTGGGCAAATTAAATTCTGGGGAAATTGATATTGTGATTGGGACTCATCGGTTACTTTCGAGCGATGTTGAGTTTAAAAATTTGGGACTTTTGATAATTGATGAGGAGCATCGCTTTGGTGTCCAACACAAGGAAAAGTTGAAGAGTCTGCGGACCAGCGTCGATATCCTATCGATGAGCGCGACCCCGATTCCACGGACCTTGCACATGACGCTGACAAACCTTCGTGATATCTCGGTTTTACGAGAGCCGCCGAAGGGTCGGCAGCCAATCGAAACTTCAATTAGTGAGTTTGACAGCCAAAAAATCAAAGCGGCGATTGGGACAGAGATTGAAAGAGGTGGGCAAGTTTACTATGTCTTCAATAAAGTCGCCACTATCTCCAAAAAGGCGGCCGAACTTGCTTCTTTAATACCGGAAGCAAAAGTAGTTTTCGCCCACGGGCAGATGGACAGAAGAATGCAGAATGCAGAATTAAGAATTAATAATTTGGAAGGAGTTATGGAGGAGTTTTATTCAGGAAGGGCTAATGTGTTAGTTTGTACGACGATTATTGGTTTGGGACTGGATATGCCCAATGTCAATACGATTATTATCGAAAATGTTCAGAGGTTTGGGCTGGCGGAAATTCACCAACTGCGTGGCCGGGTCGGTCGAAGTGAAAGGAAAGCTTTTGCGTATCTCTTCTATCCAAAAGGCTACCTTCCGGTCGGTGATGCCCTGGAGAGGCTAATATCCGTCGCGGCTGCCAAAGAGCTTGGGGCGGGTTTCACTTTAGCCAAAAAAGACCTCGAAATCCGCGGCGCCGGCAATCTCCTTGGTACCGCCCAGCATGGCAACATCTCCTTGGTCGGCTTTGAACTTTATCTGCAGCTACTTTCCCAGACAATCGAAAAACTCAAATTGACGGCAAAGACAAAATAAAGTAAGATTCCTTTAGGAATCTGGTTCTGGAACATTGACGCCCTTGATGAATACTTGGACTAAAGAATCTATCATCTTGTAGATAGGGGGAGTCGATGTCACCATTCCTAATATTCGCGGCCCTCGCCGGGTTGAGAGGGGCTGGGGAGGAAGCTTGGAAGAGGAAGCCAAATGGTGGGGTAGAAATCCCAGGCAGTCTGCGGGTCAGAGAACGTACCGAGTGGCTGATTGAGGCACTCCGCCGTTGCTTCCGAAGGCTCGTAGCGGTACTTCGCCGGCGAAAGCAGGTGAGCTGTTGACAGCCGGTAGTAATTGGTGTAATATCTACCAACTTTACCATCGGAGGGGGTGAGAGACGGTGTCGAGAATTATTCGCGAGGTTCTGTTTGAAGAAAGGGGCAGGCGCAGTCACGGGTACATCGCGGCCCACGACGGAGCAGTAATCACCACCGTTCTCTCCTACGGGAAGGACGATGGTCGGATTTTGACCGAGCTCCACAAAAGGCCCAACGGCCCCGAGATCGTAGAGACGCTGCTTGCTATCTGCAGTAACAGCAATTTGCAGCGGCTTTTGGAGGTGATCCGCGGCTGGGCGGAGAGGGACAACGCAAGGAGGCGGTTCCTCGACGTTGTGGATAAATGGACGAGGCGCCTCCAGACCTGAGCCCCGGCTTTCGCGCATTGCGAGAGATACGGGGCTCTTCCACTTTTAGAGAAATTGAACTTGCCTTTCTTTAAGCTATTGGTGTCTTTTTCCGGCGTAATTTAGCCAGCCGTCTTCATGCTCGCCGCGGTCGTCGTGATGGGTTTTGTGAATGATGCCACCGAGTTCATTCCACTTGTAGGTTCCGTGAACTTCCACCTCATCGCCAACTTTGACCGGTACCCGGTAAGCCCTTTCCAGATTATGGGAGACTAAAACTGTGTGACCACTAGGGATTTGGACAATAAACCGCTGGTGAGGAGTAAGGTCAGTGTCATCTTCCAAAATCTCTGTCGCCTTACCCTCAATCGTCAACGGCACGTCGGAAATTTTCTTTTCAAAGGCTTCTTCGACCGTCATATAAATAAGTATTAAGTAGCAAGTAGTAAGTAGTAAGTATTATGTATTAAGTATTTTGTGTCAAGACTAGACTAATTTTGTAAGAGTGGGTTGTCTTTTTGGATTGTTGTCGTTAAAATAATTGGGATGGTTTTATATAGCACGCTCCGCGTGCTGCGCTAAAGCTAAGCACGCTCGTAGCTTATGCCGTCCGCATTTCATGCCGAAGCCAGCTACTCCGCGTGCTGCGACCACTTCGTGGACTACGAAATTAACTAAGAGTGCTATTTTATTAGGTCGTTAAAATAATTTAGTTATGGTGTTATATCGAAAATATCGACCGCAGGTTCTGTCTGAAGTTGTTGGGCAAGATCATGTCCGAGATCCTCTTTTGTCGGCTCTTCGGGGCGGAAAAATTACCCACGCTTATCTTTTTAGCGGCCCGCGCGGTACCGGGAAAACCAGTGTGGCGCGTATTTTAGCCAAAGCAGTGAACTGTATGGCTTACGGACCACAGACCACGGACCACAGTAACCAGGAAAAAAGCCGTGGTCTGAAAGCCGTGGACCGTGGACTGTCCTTCGGCGAGCCTTGTAACGAATGTGCTTCTTGTACCGCCATTAGACAAGGCTCTTACCTTGATTTGATCGAAATTGATGCCGCTAGTAACCGAGGAATTGATGAGATTCGGGATTTGCGGGAGAAAATCAAACTTTCCCCCGCCGGCGGTCGTTTCAAGGTTTATATTATTGATGAAGCCCACATGCTTACTCCCGAGGCCTTTAATGCACTTCTTAAGACGCTTGAGGAGCCTCCCGAGCACGCTATTTTTATTTTAGCGACTACCGAGCCGCAAAAGATTCCGGCGACAATTGCTTCCCGGACGACCCGGTTCGATTTCAAGGTGCCGAATGCCACCCAAATTAAAGAAAAACTTTCGTCAATAACTAAAAAAGAAGGCTGGGGTTTATCGGAAGCGGTTTTGGAAGAAATTGCCAAAGCCGCTGGCGGTGCGTTTCGAGATGCGGAGGTATTGCTGGAAAAGGTCGCTTCGGTGGATCCCGGCGCAACGTTAGAAAAGACCCGAGAAATCTTGGGCTCTTCGAGCGCAACAAGCGCCCTCCACTTATTAAAATTAATTCAAGAAGGGCAGACCAAAGACTCTTTGATTTGGCTTGATGAGTACCTGCGGGTGGGTGGTGGCATTCGGGTTTTAGCCGAAAGCGTCCTGGAGGTTATAAGGAGGACCCTACTTTTTAAGGCCGGTGCCGAATCGGTGATCGGAGCAGTGACCGAAGAAGAGATGGTAGCTCTTAACCGTCTTGCTTCGGCTGCTACAAAAGAAAGATTACTTGAGCTCGTGGGGGCTTTTAATCGATCGATTGATGAACTGCGCAACGCTACTATTCCCCAACTTCCCCTGGAGATAGCGATTATTGAAGCGACATTGGACCATGGTGAGACAGCGTCAACCCAGGCAACCGCTGCAACCACTGAGAACACTGATAAAACCAAGGATAATGAAAAGATTGCAACCACTGAAACACAGAGAGAAACGGAAACACGGGAAGACACTGAGGATAAGAAAACGGCAACCACGGAAACGCCGAAAGAAAATATAACCCTGCCTCGCCGGCAGGCAGGCACAGAAGCACAGAATAAAGAAGAAGTGCAGAAAGAGTTAGCAACGGCAAAGCAAACAGTCTCGGCCGAAAGTAAAGTTTTGAAAAAATTACAAAAAAACTGGAGCAGTTTCTTAAAGGAAGTCAAACCGAAGAACAGTTCCTTAGAAACGTTTTTACGCGGGGCAAAGCCGGTGGATATTGATGAAGACCTGCTCGCTATTGAGTTTCCTTATCGTTTCCACAAAGAAAAGGTAGAGGAGAGGAAATATCGCGAGGTAGTCGAGGAAGTTTTGGAAAAATTTACAGGACTACCGCTGCGAATCAAGGGAGTAGTGGGAGAGCGGCCAGCCGAGCCGAAAAAAGAAAAAGAACCAGGGAAGGAACCGGATAAAAAAGAAGATATTGACCCGGCGGAAGTTTTTGGTAAACTGGATTAACGCGAGCTTAGCGGCAGCCTCTCACTTAAACAGCTCGCTTAAATCGTTCGAGTCTGCCACCGACGCTCGCTTGAAGGAGGTAAGTGTGTTCGACAAATTAAAACAAATGTATGATCTGAAAAGAAAAGCGGATTCTTTGAAAAAAGAACTAGAGAGCGAAGTGATTGATGTGGAGTCGGGTGAAGTCCGCGTGCGGATAAACGCCGCCCAAAAAATTCAGCGTTTGGAATATCCGCTTGATATTAGTCCCGACAAACTGCGCGATGCGATTAATAAAGCCCTTGACGAAGCCCAAAAGGTTGCTGCCAAAAAGATGCAAGGGATGATGGGCGGCCTCGGCGGCCTACAAGATCTCCTCAAGTAGCATTTCCAACATTTTCTGACCCCTAGTAATCAACCCCTGGGGTTGAAAGTTATGGATAAGTTTGACTCTGGGACTTTACCATTTTTTTGATATAATGAATTAACATGAAAATTCCTAAGTCGGTTGAAAATTTAATTATTGAACTAGAGAAACTACCGGGGATTGGGCCAAAGACCGCGGAGCGGCTCACTTACCACCTTCTCTACGCGCCGACTGAATATTCGGCCAGCCTTGCTAAAGCAATTGAAGAGCTGAAAGAAAAAACCGCGATTTGTCAGATTTGTTTTAACATTGCCGAGACCGATCCTTGTGAAGTATGCGCTGGAACTGACCGAGACAAAAGTCAGATTATGGTAGTCGAAGAGCCGTTGGATGTCCTGGCCTTAGAGAAATCCCGTTCCTACAAAGGTCTTTACCATGTCTTGGGCGGTTGTATTGCGCCGCTTCTTGGTATTGGACCAGACGACTTGCGGATAAAGGAACTATGGCCGCGGCTGAAAAACGGCCAGATCAAAGAAATGATTTTGGCGACCAATCCGAATGTCGAAGGCGAAAGCACGGCAATGTACCTGCAAAAAATCATTTCACCATTGGATATAAAAATTACCCGAATTGCTAGAGGTTTGCCGGTAGGAGCGGATTTAGAGTATGCTGATGAAGTTACCCTTAGTCGGGCGATTGAGGGGAGAAGAGAATACTAAACAGAATTAATAATTAATAATGAGGAATTAAGAATGGAGGATTAATAATATGTTAAAAGAAAAGATTCAAGAAGATGTAGTAGCGGCGCAGAAAGAAAGGCAGGAGTTGAAGGTTTCGACCTTGCGACTGCTGCTTTCGGCGATTAAGAATTTTGAAATTGCCAAACAGGGGACTAGTTACACAGCTAGTGATGAAGAGATTGCCGGGGTGATTCAAAAAGAAATAAAACAGCGCCGAGAATCAATTGAAGCATACAAAGCCGGCGGCCGGCAAGACCTAGTTGATAAAGAAACCAAAGAGCTGGAAATTCTCCAAACTTATTTGCCGGAGCAGATGGGTGAAGAAGAGATTAGGCAGGTGGTTGATAAGAAAATTGCTAAGTTAGGTGCCACATCAGCAGCAGACATCGGCAAAGTAATGGGCGCGCTGTCCCAAGAACTTAAGGGTAAAGCCGACTTAGGTTTGGTTTCCCAGTTCGTTCGCGAAAAACTATCTTCTTAAATCAATTCTAAGACCAGTTATGACACTATCCCATAGTATTTGACATTTACACTTATCCTTGGTATAATTTATTATACCCGTAGTACAGTGCCCAATATACAACTAGAAGGAGGGAGTTAAGTTGAGGATATGGGCGAACATCGTCTTTCTGTCCCACCTGTTTTGGGTGGGGCTGATCCTCGGTGGTGGGTCTTTTGCAGCAACCCATACGTGGTACAGCCCGATCAACTTCGCAGTTGTTGCGACCACCGCCGTCTCGCAAGTTCTGTTTCTAGGCTGCCCCTTGACAGCCCTTGAAAAGGCACTTAGAAGTCACGGGAAGGATAGGATAGAAGGCGTTAAGTGGAGCTTTACCGTCCATTACCTTGAGCGATGGTTTGGATTCACGCCCCCGACTATTGTTCGAGTGACGGTTGGCTACCTTATCGGGGCCTTCGCCATAGCCCTTTTCGGAATGTGGTTGAATCAGGCACTGTAGGTTGACGAGACATCCTCGCGGATGAAACTGGGACAGAACAATGATCCCAGTTTTCCTTCTCGTCTATATCCTAAGCAAATCAGCCAAAAATTGGTTTTCTTGGGAGGAAAACTCTCCAACGTTTAAAAGCCGCGGAGGGTTTTCTTTATTTTACTTAAAGATTGGCAGGAAAGAAAAAGCGGTTAATAAGGAAAGAATTGAAAGCGAAGCAACAGTTAGGATTGTGAGTACATTTACCCAGCCTCGATTTCGATATTCGCCCATTATTTCTTCGTTCGTTGCCAAAATTAGGACAAAAATCAAAATCACTGGCAGCAAAAGTCCGTTTAAAGCCTGCGAGACAAAAAGGATCGACAAAAGATTGAAATGGGGAAAAGCAACTATTGCTGCACCGACCGCGATCGAAATCGCGATTAACAGATAAAATTCTCGCGCTTCCCGAAATGACTTATTAATACCCGATTCCCAGCCAAAACCTTCGCTTATTACATAAGCTGTCGAGAGGGGAATGATCGCTAAGCCAAATAAAGAGGCGTTCAATAAACCAATAGCAAAGAGGTTGCTGGCAAGGCTGCCGGCAAATGGTCGCAGCGCCACCGCGGCGTCGGCAACCGTTTCAACGTGCAAGCCATGGGCCCAAATAGTCGCCGCCGTGGCGACCATGATAAAAAAGGCAATAAAACCGACAAAAAATGATCCTAAAAAGACATCCAGCCGCGCGTACTTGAGGTGCTCGAGCCCCAAGCGCTTATCCACCATAAAGCTTTGAATAAGAAACTGGCCCCAAGGGGTGACTGTGGTACCAACCAAAGCAATCGTCGTAAAAAGAAATGGTTTGGATATTTGGATACTTGGGACGAAAGTGTTTTTGGCCGCCAAAAGCCAATCGGGGTGGGCTTTGATGCCCGAGATTACGTAAACAAAATAAATAAAGGAAATCAATAAAAACAAAGTCTCGGCTTTTCGAAAATTAAAGCGGGTGAGTAACCAAAATATTATAATGGCGGCGGCAGTTACGGTAATCAGAACCGGAATATGAAAGATATGCAAAGCGGCGGCGAGTCCTGCCAGTTCGCCGGCGACTGTGCCGATATTGGCGATAAAAAGTACCACCATTGCCAGAGCCGCCCAACGCAAACCAAAGTTTTCCCTGATAAGGGAAGCCAAGCCCTTGCCGGTGACAATTCCCATTCGTATACCCAACTCTTGAAGGAGGGCAAGCTCAAAGACGGCAACGAGCAAAACCCATAACAGAGAATAGCCAAAGTGGGCCCCGGCCAGGGAATAAGTGGCGATCCCCGGGGCATCATTATCAACAAATCCGGCAATCAAACCTGGCCCTAACGTAGCCAGAATAAATAAGAGATAGGGTTTATTGAATCGGCCAAATAATCTTTGCATGGCTATTCACTGGTGAAAAATTCTTCCAAAATATCATCAATTTTCACCACGCCAAGAATCTGGCGATTCTTATCAACCACCGGCAAACTCAATAAATTGTATTTGGTGAGGAGCTGGGCGATCCTTTTCTTATGCATCCTTGGTCCGATCGTATTGATTCGCCGGCTCATGATTTTTGCGATGGGGATATCAAAAGGAGTGCCGATTAGTTTTCGCAGGTCAAAGACTCCTACCAAGCGGTCTTTATCATCAGCGACGTAGACATAATAGAAATTGGGGGCGTTTTCAGCCTGTTCCCGAAGGAGGGTTAAGACATCAGAGGTCTTCAGATTCTTATTGACTTTTACAAACATCGAGGTCATCAGTGCGCCGGCGGTGTTTTCTTCGTAGGAGAGGAGGCTTTTTATTTCGATCGATTTTTTCCTTGGTAACCTGTTTAGGAGTTCTAAAGTAAAACTGCGGGATAAGTTCGATAGAAGGTCCGCTGCTTTGTCGGGGTCCATCTCGCCGATAACTTCGGCCGCCCGTTCTTTAGGCATCTTTTTGATAATTGCCGATTGGATTTGGGGAGCGATTTCCTGAAAGGCATCAGCCGCCTTCTCGCGGTTTAGGTCTTTCAAAATCGAGACTCTTTCATCGCTGCCGACTTTTTCGATAATGTCCGCCAGATCAGCCGGATGAAGTTGACCCATTTTTTGGTGAGCGATTTTGACACGGAGTTCCCCACCTTCCAGCGGCTCAATCAGTTCCCAAGGCAACATCTTTTTCCCTAAGATAACGCCTACTTTCGGAACCACTTTAAATAAGCCGCCTAAACCCAAACGCCGCAGGATTCCAGCGGTCCCGACTTCTACCCCAAGGACTCTCAAAGTCTTTTTTTCTGGTCCCGGCTCAAGAACAATGTCGTTGACGCGGACGACCTTTCGACCGTTGATATCGACCACTTGTTGATCGAGGATGTTTTTAACGAGTAAAATTTCTCGGCCGGCTAGCCCTTTCAGCTCGTGGGTTACCAATTCGCCAGAGAGCTTTAGTTTGGCGGCGGTAATATCTTTCACCTGGGAGATGGGGATGGCAATTTTCTTACCATCCGATTTGACGATAATATCAGTCACGCCAGAAGCATAGTGGTTCAAAAGAGCCAAATCCACCAGTTGACCAACCAAATGGCCTTTTGCGTCGTAAATTTTTTTGCCGAGCAGGCTAGAAAGATAGATAATTCCTTGCTCCATATTTATTTTCTCCTCTTAAAGCCTGTTAGATTGGTAAAAAAGGGTAGAAACGAACGGGGATTAGTACCCTAAATTTTACGCCCCGTTCCTCCGAATTGTCAATCCAGCAGAATCAAAACTTAATTAGCGGATAAGGTTACAAAAATAAATTCTGCGTTGATTTGACAATCTTAAAGTAGTGTAAATTATTTTACACATCTAAATAGACCCCCGAAGAATCGGGGTCCTCAAGGTTTAGTTTTACTGAAGACCTGGGGCAGGCTGCTCGTACAACAGAATTGAAGCAGACAAGGTAATAAGAGATGTGTTTTTTGTTTGGTCAGATAAGCTGACTTTGGTTGATATAGAGAGGTTTTTATGAAGAGAATACTTGGAAATGGTTTGCGTTGGGTTGACATTGAACATCCTTCGAAAGAGGATCTGGTAGAGCTTCGGGCCGAATTTCCCTCTTTCCATCCACTGACGTTGGAAGATACTCTCACGCCAATTCAGCGGGCGAGAGTGGATATTTTTGACGACCACCTTTTTGTCGTACTCCATTTCCCAGTTTATGATAAAAAAGCGGGACGGGTGATTTCTTCCGAGGTCGATATTTTCGTCGGCAAAAATTATGTGATTACGATTCACGAAGGTAAAATTAAAGCCTTGGTCGATCTTTTCGAAAATGCTCAAGACAGACCAAAAGTGAGAAATGAAATTATCGGTAAAGCCGGAGCGGGGTATTTGCTTTATAATATTTTAAATATCATCATCGACTCAATTTTTCCGATTCTTTACAAAATTGACACCGATTTAGATATCATCGAAGATAAAATATTTGAAGGTAAAGAAATTTCCCAACAAATCGAAGCCCTTTCGGTGCAGCGGCGGAATATTTTGAGTTACCGCAAGATCATCAGCCCCCAAAGAGTAGTAATGCCTCAGGTTCGCGAGCGCCTTCGTCTGGTTGGTATCAAGGAGGCGATGACTCTTTATTTTGACGATCTTGTAGACCACGTCGAAAAAATCTGGCAGACTCTGGATGAACAAAAGGAAGTCGTCGAAGGACTGCATGTCGATACCTCGGCTTTGGTGAATATAACCACCAACGATGTTATTAAGATACTGACCGTCCTTTCTGTTATTTTCTTACCACTGACCCTAGTCGCTAGTATCTACGGTATGAATATCCGTCTTCCCTTTGAAAAACACCCCCTGGCTTTCGTGATTGTAATGGGCGCGATGGTTGCAATCATGGTCTCGATGCTTGCCTTCTTCCGCAAAAAAGGCTGGATCTAAGTTAAGTAATAAGTATCAAGTATTGAGTATCAGGTTAAGGGATTAAAGCTTCTCTTCCGATCAAACTCCTCCAACCCAAATTAAAATTAAAAATTGAACAAAATTGAACCCCTGGGGTTGAGATCTATAGGATGAACAAATTTTTACGATCGTGAAATTTTGTTCGGTTTCGGTGTTGAGTTAAATAAATGTAGCTTTTCAAAAAGAGGGAAAAGGGGAGCGGGGTGCCGCAAAGACGGAATCCTTGCGGTACCTGTTCGAAGTTGGCTCCTTCTTCCACAAGGTCATGAACGCCTCCGCGAGTCGCGTATTCTTGCGGAAAGCCCCAGAAACCCTAGGCCGAATAAGCAGCCAGCGGCTGTAAGGATTGGGCCAGCAGCGCTATGGTGCACCTCTGCTGTGACCCAGACTCCCACTCCGACGAAGATAACCGAGGCCACAAGTAGGATTATGCAAAGTTTGGCGATCATGTTCATCCCGCCTCCTTCCTAGCCAGCGTTGGCTGGTGAACTTTTTCTCTCTCAGATGCGGAAATTATATCACAAAACCTATAGAGCGATCCGTGTAAGTAAAAATTGAGAATTTGAATGGGAGCGAGGTGCGGCGTGGCCGGAACACCACACCTCGCACTAGCTACTGATAGAAATGACGGCGACGGTTACTAGAGCCCGGCTCTCTCCTCAGCAGTCATCGGTGGCTTGCGTGACGATTGGATGATTAGCCATACTACTGCATAAGCCACCGCCAATGTCGGTATGGCACAAGCGAGGTACATAAGGAAGAAACCACCGCCGAACGCGTCGAAGCCGAATCTGATGATGAACTTATCACCGATCAGATCGGCCCCATCTATACCGAGACCCCAACCAGCATATGTTATGTTGGCCCTGGTGTAATAGCGGGGGTAGGGTTCTTCTGGTAGCCTTCCGGTGTAGAAAAGCTCAGCGTTCCGACTGTCGTTGTCCATGATATGGATTATCGTAGTAGTATCGGCAAAAGTCTCTGCGCGAGCTTTGAATTCATCGAAGTCAAGGAGCTCTGCCCCGTCGCTTAAACCATCCCAGGGGTACGGGCTCTCTGTTTTCAAAACAGATGACGAGTTTGGGTTCCAGACGTCGATTGTGGTTGTGTGCGGGTCAGGTCTTGGGATGAGATACGCAAGGCAAGCACCGATTGCACACACTACGACGAAGGCGAGTAACCCCACCACGACGCGGGATGCTGAAGTATCACCGCTCTGGTTTGAAGGCGCCATTGGTCTCACTCCTTCCGCACTAGCCGTTTCCGGCGTGCTTGTTTGTCTATTTTGGACAAGGGAATTATAACATACTGATTAACTAATCAACTGATTAACTGTATAATTAAATCTATGGCGGAAATTTTATTAATGAATACATTGAGCCGGAAAAAGGAAAAATTTGTCCCTGTTGATCTTAAAAGAGCAGGGATTTATTCTTGCGGGCCGACGGTTTATCGCGATATTCATATTGGTAATCTTCGCACCTACCTCGCGGCCGATATTCTCAAACGGGTTCTGACCTACAACGGTTACAAAGTCTTTCATGTCAAAAATATCACCGACGTTGGTCATATGCGGACTGACCGTACGCATCATCACGAAGCTTTCGACCCGGTAATTGCCGAAGCTTTGAAAGAAGGTAAAACCCCGCAGCAAATTGCCAAAGAGTATACTGAAAAGTTTTTTGAAGACGAGAAAGAACTAAATATTTTGCCGGCTGATGTTTTTCCTAAAGCAACCGAACATGTAAAGGAGATGATCAGATTAACTAGGGCCCTTTTAGAAAAAGGTTACGCTTACGAGACGGACGGAACAATCTACTTCGATGTCAAAAAATTCAAAGACTACGGAAAACTCTCCGGCAATACTTTGGAGAAGATGGATAAACTGTTGGAGGCGGTACGGGTAGCGACGGAGACCGATAAAAAGGAGTCCGCTGATTTTGCTCTTTGGAAAAAAGCAGAAGCGGGTCGAAATTTAAAGTGGAATAGTCCTTGGGGTGAAGGTTTCCCAGGTTGGCATATCGAATGTAGCGCGATGTCGTTAAAACACCTTGGTGATGCGTTCGAAGGCGAGAAGTTTTATGGTGAGCGTAGTCGAACCATTGATATCCATACCGGTGGGGAAGATAATATTTTCCCTCATCACGAAGACGAAATCGCTCAATCCGAGGCAGCAACTGGGAAAAAGTTTGTTAATTATTGGCTGCACGGTGGGTACTTACTAATTGACGGCAAAAAAATGGCCCGGCGGGAGGGGAATGTCTACACGGTTTCCGATTTGATAGAAAAAGGATTTAATCCTTTATCATTCCGCTATCTTTGCTTCACGGCCCATTATCGCTCGCGGCTTAATTTCACCTGGGATTCGCTGACCGCCGCCGGAAATGCCTTGGATAATCTTTACCGCGAGGTTACCGGCTATGCCTTCGAAGGGGCGCCGAAAGGACCTTGCGCGGGGTGTGAAGAAAAATTCTTGGAGGTGATAAATAATGATATGGATATGCCAGCAGCCGTCTCGGTCGTTTGGGAATTGGTGAAAAGCAACAAGCCGGCTTCTACCAAACTGGCCACCCTTTACAAATTTGACCAAGTGCTTGGATTAGATTTAGAGAAAGTGGCCAAAGAAGCAGCGAAAGCGCCTAAAGAAGTTAGCGAGTTGATAAGTAAAAGAGAAGAAGCTCGGTTACAAAATGATTTCACCACCGCTGATAAAATCCGTGAAGAAATTAAAAAAGCCGGCTATGAGGTCGTGGATACCAAAGAGGGGCCAAAGCTGAAGAAGGTCGTTGGGAAGTAGATTAACTAAAAAATTTGTAGTAAAATGAACGTGTGAGGGAAAGCCTGCCATTCTTCAGTAAGCAGAAAGCACCCGCCCGCAATGCTTCGCATAGCGAAGCGGGCGGGGAAAGCAGAAAGCAGCAAAAAGGCTTCACACTTGTCGAGGTCTTAGTTGCGGCAGCGATCATTTCGATTGCTGGAGCAGCCATTCTTACCACCATCGCCTCCATGCTTAAAGTAACCTTGGTCTCCCAAGACACGGTTCGGGCCCAGAATTTAGCCAACGAGAAGATGGAGGTGCTAAAGAATATGCCCTACAATAGTTTAGCGACGCAGCACGGGGCAATTTATCCGCCCGGCAATATTCTCGATAGCGAAACAGTGACTAGTGGCGGCCATACTTATGTCGTCCACACCTATATAAGTTATGTGGATGACCCCTTTGATGGTAATGCTCTAGGAACTATTCCCGGTAAACCTAAAGATATTTACCCGTTTGATTACAAAAAAGTAGCAATTGAAGTTCGTGACAAAGAAGACAGCAAAGTTTTAACCAAAATAAGTACTAATGTTTCGGCGAACGCTGCCGAGACTTCAAATGGCACTGGCATTTTATTTCTTAAAGTTATTGATTCCCAAAACGACCCGGTGCCGAATGCTAATGTTCATCTCACCAATCCAACTAAAACACCAGCGGTTGATATCGTCACGATTACGGACACGGAGGGATTGCTTCAGATTCCAATTTTACCGGAGGATAAAAATAACGGCTATCATTTAGAAGTTAGTTTTCCCGGTTTCTCCTCCGACCAGACTTATCCAGACAATCGTGCAGGCTACGATCCAGTTCAGCCTGATTTCAACATCATTGCCCAACAGGTTACTAATATGACTTTGAGCATTGATCTTCTCTCAACCTTTAATATTACGGTTGTTAATGAGGCTGGGGCGCCGGTTCCAAACTTGGACGTAAAAGTAACTGGTGATAAGCTTATCTATGTTGACACAACTGAGGTAAACCCAGCTATTCCTAAGTATTCGCAAACTTTCACTACTAACGCTGGTGGTTTGATTACGATTTCCAACTTGGAGTGGGATAGCCATAGTTTGTCTACCTCGGCCGGCTATTTTATTATTAGTACCAGTCCATATCAGAAGGTAAGTGTTCCGGCGGGGGTAGCTACCGCGGCTACTTTAAAAGTTACGACCGACTCAAGCTGGCCAAGGATCACAAAAGTGATTCCGATCTCTGGCTTAAATAATGGTCCGGTTACTGTGGAGGTGAGTGGCGCTAACCTACCGGTTGGTAGCGGGATGCAGTTGCAAAAGTCTGGCCAAAGCACAATTGTCGCCACTGGTGTGGTAAGCAGTGATAGTAATACCAAGCTCACTGGCACTTTTGATCTGACTAGTGTCGCGACTGGGGTTTGGGATTTGATCGTAACTGGAAGTGGTGGTAAATCTACGACCCAGTCGGGAGGTTTTACAATTTCGGCGCCGTAATTGAATTGAGAATAAAGAATATGCAGAGCATGCGTTCTGACGAACGGAAAGAGTTGAAAATTGAAAAAACTCGCGGGTTCACACTGATCGAACTTTTGATTGCAATTGCGCTTTCGTCTATAATTTTATTAGTGGTTCTTGCGGTTATCAATCAAGTTTTTATTCGGAGCCAAGGCGGGTCCGAGACTTTTAGGGCGCAGACCGATGCCGCCGCTGTAATGCATCGGATGACCAAAGAGATCCGCCAAGCGATAAAGATGGTGAATGCCCAAGCTCAAACAATTACCTTTCAGGAATATGTTAATGCGGCCGATACCGCACCTTCTCAAGTCAGGTTTTATTTAGATAGCACGACTCTAAAAAGAGGAGAGATCCCCGCTAGCGGCAGCCCACCAAATTATACTTACAACCCGGCTAATGAGACAATCAAAATTTTAGCTTTTAACGTGATTAATGGTGCGCAGAGAATTTTTTCTTACTACGATCAAAACGGTACGCAGCTTCTAACACCATTTACCCTTGGGTCGATAACTTTGGTTGGAGTCGAGCTTACCTTTAGTCAAATAAATAACCCTCAGCCTTTCAGGGTGCAAACTAAAGTACAGCTGCGCTTAAACAAAACTAATTTATGAATAAAAGCTTTGAAAAACTAAAAGAGAAATTAAGAAAAACTTCCGGGGTGGCTTTGATTTGGGCAATTATTCTAGTGGGTGTTGTTGCCGGTCTTCTTTTGACGATTGTCACCTTAACAATTTTGGGCCTTAATATCTCTAAACAAAGAGTCCGTCAACTTTCTGCTCTTGACGTGGCCGAAGCCGGGATAAACTATTATTTGTGGCATCTTGTTCATGCCCCAAGTGATTATTGTGATGGTAAGCCTTGCGTAGGCGCGCCTCCTTACGGTCCCTATGTGCACAATTATACTGATAATACAGGAAATGTGATTGGTACTTACACCATTTGGATCGCCTCGCCAGGAATTACGCAGGGTGGCAAAGTTGTGATCTGTCACATACCACCTCCAGGTCCTCATACTATAACGGTCGCTCCTTCTGCAGTGAAGGCTCATTTAGCCCATGGTGATACTATTGGGTCCTGTGAAGGAGGTGGAGGAAGTAGTAGCAATACGGTTGTAGTTGAGTCTAGAGGCGATGTTAGCGATGGTAATGAAAACAGAACGATCGTGGCCACACTTGGCATACCCTCGTTTGCTCGCTACGCGGTGGTGGCAAATGATACGGTAAACCACATCCGTTTTGGTGTCGGGACTGAAGTATGGGGACCGATCCACAATAATGGTGGGGTGCGTTTTGACGGTGTGGCTCATGCGTTGGTTACTAGTGCTCTGGCGCGATATGACGATCCTGACCATTCCGGGCCGTTGGAATCGGGTGTCCATACTCACCAGCCAAACCCTTCTCAAGTCTTTCTTGGCGGGACTAGTTTTCCGGTTCCGCCGGTTGATTTTAGTAAGATTTCGACTGATTTTACTAATCTTAAAAGTAAAGCCAAAAACGGAGGAATTTATTTTGACTCATCCAAGGCTTCAGGTTATCACATTGTTCTGAGACCAACCAGTAACACCTTTGATATCTATAAGGTGAAAAACGTTTCCAGTACCTGCTCTAATATAGATACTGATAAGATTACCGATGAGACCAAAGTTAGCCTCGGCAATTCTTTCCCAAGCAACGGCGTTATTTTCGTTGAAGATAAACTTTGGGTCGAGGGGCAAATAAACGGGGCGGCGCTGACGATTGCGGCGGCAAAAATCGGCGCGACCCAAAATGAATATAAATCGATTATCATCAACCACGATCTAAAGTACACCAACTATGACGGAAGCGACAAGATCGGGTTGGTCGCTCAAGGAAATATTTCTGTTGGTCTTTACAGCGATGGATCTTTTAGCGGTACTGATGACCAGAAAGAGTTGCGGGTCGATGCGGCTATGATCGCCCAAAACGGGCGGGTGGGGCGTAATTACTTTGCCAGAGATTGTGATAGCACCTATTACCAGCGAAATATCATTACTGTTTACGGTTCCATCAGTACTAACCAACGCTACGGGTTTGCTTGGATTTGTGGGGATACTTGGACGAGGAACGACCCTTGTGATAGCGGTTATGAAACGCGCAATCTAAATTTTGATCAGAACATGACTTTAAGTCCACCGCCATTCTTTCCGACAACCGGTACTTATGCAATATTAGATTGGCGGGAGGAGTAGGCCAAGACTGATTAGTTGGTTTGACCGGTAAATTATGAATCGATTAATTGCGAAAATCACTGACAATAGAAAAATTCTTATTTTCTCTGGACTCGGTCTTTTGGTTTTAGTTCTAATTGGCGTCAGCACGGTTTTACTTGGCGAATCAATGACCAGTGGAACTAGAAAGGCTCTTGAAGAAACAGCCTCCGCTACCAAACCCAATCCTCTGATTACTAAGAATGATAAAGACGGTGATGGGATCCCCAACGCTAAAGATAAGTTTCCGAACGATCATGATAATGATGGGGTACCCGACGCAAAGGATTCCGATAATGATAATGACGGTATAAAAAATGCGAGCGATTCGCTGCCGTATGATCACGACAACGATGGATTGCAAGATGCCGTGGATCCCGATAGCGACAACGATGGGATACCGGATGTCTTCGATAACTACCCTAATGATCACGATAACGATGGGATACCAGACTCTCAAGACCCGTACCCAGACGACCAGAATAATGATGGGATCCCTGACGGGGGAGATTCTGGCCTGGAGGGAGGCGATAATCCTCCGGGAGATACCGGTGGTGACCAAGGAGGTAGTGATACGCCAGGTAATCCTCCGGGTGGTGGTTCGAGCGGAAAACCCAGGATTATACCCTAGAATAGAAGCTTGCAAACTAGCGGGAGAGTTGTTACGATAGCCTTAGCATAAAAAGTAAGCCCGCCTTCGCTAAAGCTTCGGCGGGTAAACCTGCCATGTTGTTTTCAACCAAAAGATCAAAGGACATAAACCTACTGTCGAAGAGCGAGCAATCGGCTCAGTCTACCAAGAGCATACTCGTCTCGACCCTAATATGCAGCCTAGTGATAATTTTCCTTGTCGCCGTCAGTGTCTTAGTTTATCTTTTGGCTTTTTCCGAAGAGCGTCAGTCTAAGCAACTTTCGGAGCAATATGAAGCAAAAGTGGCTGAGTGGCAGAGGGTTGCTAAGCCGGCTGAAGAAATCGGTCTAACCAAAGCCAAGCTCGCCGAATTTCAACAAATTTCAAGCGCAAATCAAATTTTCGCCCTCGGCTTAGAGAAAATCCGCAGTAATGTGCCTTCTGGAGTTATCTTGTCGTCTCTAGCGATTAAGACACCCGATTCTTTGACCCTCCAAGCTAGCTCTGCGAGCCCTTTAGAAGCCTACCAGTTTGTTGAACAATTAAAAACCGAAAAAGATTTTTTTACCCAGGTGGTCATCTCTTCTCTGGTGAAAAATTCTGATCGATATGTTTTAAACTTAACTTTGAAGTTAAAAACCAAATGAAAAAGTTGAATATCATTGAACTAGCAAAAAAACCCGGAGTAGTGATTGGTTTAGAAGTCTTCGCGACCTTTCTGATTGGTATTTTATTAGTTTTCTTTGTCGTTTTACCTAAATTCAAATCTTGGCAGGAGTCTGCTAGTCAAAATAAAGAAACTAAGCAGCATTCAGAGAAAGTGAGTAAAAATATTGAGTCTATCAAAGGTTTGGATAAGACAGAAATCGAGAAGGCAGGAAGCTTTTTAGATGAATTTCTACCCGCAGAGGAAGACCCTTTAAAATTTGTCTCACTAGCTGAGGCGGTTGCTGCCGCCTCCGGTATGAAAGTATCAGCTATCCAGGCCGACCTGGGGAAAAGTACAAAGCCGACTACCACTCCAACTTCAGTCGGCTCAAGCAGTGGGCCAACAATTTCTTCGGGTTCGACGACCGCCTCCTCGACAACGGCTACCAGTTTAAACCAACCGGCCGCTGCCGCGAAAAAAGGGGTGACCTTTAAGCTTTCCTTGGAGGGAGAATTCCCCTCAATCCCGACTCTTTTGGCTAATTTTGAAAAAGCTGGAAGAGCGATGTTGATTACCCAAATGAATCTTTCGTCTACTCAAAGCGAAGGTGGAGGAGTGAGCTTAGTAATAAACTTTACACTCCCGTTGTTTACCAATCCGCCAGCGGCGAGTGCGGAAAATTTGGTGATGCTTACTCCAGAAGAGACAAAACTACTTGGGTCCTTGCTTGAGAAAAATCAAATTAAGGTGGCACCGGCGAAAAATCCGCTCGGTAGACAAGATCCTTTCAAGTAATGTTTACTTTGTAAACTTAAATTCAATTACGTACCCATCAGCTAATGCGTAATCCCGGCCTTCGAGGCGGACAAGACCTTTCTCAGCAGCAGATTTCCAACTTTTTGCTTCAACCAATTTATCCCAAGGAACTACTTCGGCTTTGATGAAACCTTTTTGCATATCGGTGTGGACCAACCCGCTTGCAGCAAGCGCGGTTTCACCGCGTCGAAGTGGCCAGGCTTGGACTTGCTTTCCGCCAGCGATGGTGAAGAAAGTAATTAAATCCAAAAGCTCGTAGCAAAGCTTGATTACTTTATCCAAGCCAGAAGACTCGATTCCTAGTTCTTTCAGATATTCTTTTGCTTCACCAGAAGAAAGTTCAGAAAGTTCGGCTTCCAGCTTAGCGGCGATTTTTACGGCGCCAGTAAGGGGTACCGAAGGATCGGCGAGGTCCTTTTCGTCAACATTCACGACATAGATCGCTGGTTTTTCAATTCCGGCTAGTTTTAGCTCTTCCTCGACTATTTTTACGTCTCTTTCCGGATCTGCTGTGCCTTCGGAATGCTGAACATTGGGGTTATGGAAACTCCGGACAAGATGCAAAACCGCATCAACATCTCTGATGTGGCCCAAAAACTGGTTTCCCAGGCCTTCTCCTTGGTGAGCACCTTTGACCAAACCGGCGATATCAATAAATTCAATCGCGGCCGGGACGATTTTTCCTATGCCGGTCGCTTTTGCTATCGCTTCTAACCGGGGGTCAGGAACTTGGACTACGCCCACATTGGGTTCAATTGTGGTGAAGGGATATTCCGCCACATCAGCAACCTGCCGCTGAAGTAGGGCATTGAATAGAGTCGATTTACCCGAATTTGGTAAGCCCACAATCCCGACCTTCAACATGGTAGATTGATTTTAACTTAAATTGGCCAAAAAGTAACCATCTTTGCCAGGAGTAATTTTTGACAAACAAGCAGCAATTTGAGTAAAATACGCCCACAAATAGCACCAGTCCTTGCTGGGGCCAGGTCAGCAACCGCGGTAGTGCATCCGCAGCTATTTTCTAGGGACGGTGGTTAGAGCAATCCGTGGTCTTCTTGATGTAGTTGTGAGAGCTAGCTTGCGCCTTCTGGACCGTTTTACCCTTGGATCCCAAGAGCAAGGGTTGATGGAAGAATCCAATCCTCGCTTCGTTCGAATAAGACAAGTGGAAGAAGCGATGGATTATATACTGACCGCCAGGACCACTCTTCTTGTGGAGGCCAGCGAGGGGATGGATCGAGAGGCTCTAGAAAAGTACGATCGGTTTGGGAAGTCCTACGCCGTCTTGAGGGAGTTTCGCGAAAGACTCCTGATGTAAGAGGCTAGGTGAGGCTTGCCTTCTGCCCGGAGGCAAGCCTCGATCCGTTTTACCACACTTGAAGTAAATTTCCTCCGGGTGCTTAGTCGATGAAATAGGCGCAACGTACAAGCTTGTGCGTATTTTTCTTGTATGGTATACTTCTGACTGCTTATGTCAGAATATGAATTGGTGGCTGTAGCAAACGGTGATCTCAGTGAAGCTGTCCGAGCCGGATTGATTGACCAAATAAAAAAAATAATTGTTGCCGAAAAAGGCGAAGTAACAAACGTTGAAGATTGGGGTAAGCGGGAACTAGCCTATGATATCAAGAAAAACGCAAGCGGTTTTTACACCGCCTTTACTTTCAAGGGTAACTCAAAAACACCGGGGGCAGTAAGTTCTAAATTGGCACTTTTTGAAGAACTTTTGCGTCTTTTGATTGTTCGGAAGGGGAGCCAGAAGACAGAGAACAGCAAACAGAGAGCAGAGAGTAGGGAATAGTTTTCACCCGAAGGAGAGAAGGTCGGCAGGTTTGATTTGAATGAAGGATTAACAATAGGAGGTACATATGTCAAGTAGATCACTTAACAAAGTGATGTTGATTGGAAACTTAACTCGAGATCCAGAGTTGCGTTACACGCCTTCTGGTACGGCAGTCTGCTCTTTTCGAGTAGCCACCAATCGCAGTTGGACACCGGCCGATGGTAGCGAGAGAAAAGAAGAAGCTGAATTTCACCGCATTGTTGCCTGGAGTAAACTGGCTGAGCTTTGCAGCCAGCTCCTTACTAAAGGGCGAAAAGTCTATGTCGAAGGTCGCCTTCAAACAAGGAGCTGGGAGCCCGCTGCGGGTGAAAAAAGATACACCACCGAAGTAGTGGCGGAGGACATGGTTATTCTTGATTCACGGAGGGTGGCTGAAGAAAAGGAGTCAGAAGAAAAAGAGGAGGTAGCGGAAGAATCAGCGACTGAACCAGAAGAAAAGGCCGCCGGCCCGGAGGAAAAAAGTGTCCCAGAAGCGAAAGAGAAGGAATCCAAAAAAGAAAGTAAACCAAAAGAAGAAAAAGGCGGTAAAGAAGTCTCTGAGCCGCCAAAAGCTGAGACTGAAGAAGGCGAAATTGATGTTGATGACATACCATTCTGAGGATTCAGAATAGATCGCTAAAGCGCTCTGTGACCACTTTGTGGACTAGCAGAATTAAGAATTATGGTTAGAAATAGCGATTCAAAAGCTAAGAGTACTGCCTTTGTAAATAAAGGGAGGTTTTATCGAAAGAAAGCCTGCCTTTTCTGTAAGGAAAAAATTTCACCGGACTTCCGGGCGGTAGATACTTTGAAAAAGTTTGTTACCGAGCGGGGTAAGATTGTGGCACGAGCACGAACCGGTGTTTGCGCGGCGCATCAAAGGGCTCTTGCGGAAGCGGTCAAAAGGGCAAGAATCTTGGCCCTTTTACCATTTGTGCCAAGAGTTTAACTACGATAATAAAATGCCAGCCCAGAAATTTGTTACAATCGATGTTGGTAGTGCTTGGACTAAAGGATTTTTAGTTAATGTGACTGCCGAAAACCAGGTATCGATTGAAAAATCCGCTCGTTTGCCCACATCCTTGGGGGATATTCCTTACGCCGCCGGCCTCTTACTTTCTAAAATTGGTTGCCAGGAAGCCTCGAAACTTTTTGTTAGCCATCTCTCCGAGGTAGAGAAAATCGCTCGCGAAGAAAAAGGAGACTTCGTAAAAGAAGAAGAGAGCAAAGACAAACTGGTCAATTTTTTAAAGTTGAGCGACGCAGACCCGGTTATTTTGGATGGGGGAGCGGCTAACTTGCGGGAAGATTTTGTGGCGGAAAATATCGGTAAGTTCCTTACCTTCCCAGCAAACGAAATCGGCGTAGAGAATTTTTTGGGTAATCGAGCTGTTCGCCCCCATGTTCTGCCGAAAGGCCCAAAAGAACTTGAGCTAGAGGAGGCGATTTTGCGGGCTTCGTTTGCCAGCCTACTTTCGGCTAGAGATAAGAATAAAAAGGTTTTGCTTGCCGTTTCTGGCGGTATAATTTCGGGGACCCCAAGGCTTTCTCGCGTCGCTTTACTTATTCTCGATGTCCTCGAAAAGGGGATGGCCGCCCAGGTTTTTTTTGACCGTGAGTTTTTCTTACCTTCTTTTGGAGCGCTTCTTACCCGCTATGAACAACTCCAGACGGCTAGCACCGGTCCTTGGTTCGAATCCTTGGGTGCTCTTATTTCACTGGGTGGATCTTGCGAAGTTTCGCTTGATTGGGGCTATTCCCAGATTCAGCAAGTAGAAACCGAGGATGGCGAAATTTCCCTTATTCCCGCTCCGGTTAGCCAAAGGATTAATTTGACCTTTACGGCCGGGAGCAAAGAGAAGAAAAGCTTTTGCGTTCTTGGCGGTAGCCTGGGAATTATACTTGATGCACGAAGCAAACCACTCCCGCTTGCCTTTGGTCAAGAAGCCTCGCGGCACAAAGTAGCGGCCTGGCAGAGGGAAATTGAAAAAGCAGAAATAACCAAGGAGGCGTTTTGATTTGTCCAGTAACTATCCGAATTGAAGAAAGAAAAAGTTTGCTTCTTAGCCGCGTTTACCCTGGTAAGGGAAAACCAGCGGTGAAGGTAGGCGCATCGGTTGCCGAAACCGATATAATTGCTCATTGTGAAGTAAGCGCTGGACAGCGTCTAATCAAAATTGCCCACGTTCTGGGAGTTCCCGCCAGTGAGGTGAGAAACTTTCTGACCCGTAAGGTTGGTGATCGAATCTACGAGGGGGAAGTAATCGCCCGGAAAAAGGCATTTCTTGGTCTTGGTAAAACCGAAGTTAAATCGCCAGTCGATGGGATGATCGAGGAGATTGACGAGCGTGGCGATGTTATCTTGAAGTTTTTGCCCAAACCGGTGAGACTGGTTGCCGGTGCGGCCGGGACCGTAAAAGAAATTGGCGAGGCTAAAATTACTATCTCCGCAATCGCCACCAAGGTGAGCGGGTTTGTTGCCGCGGGCCACGACCGGGAGGGAATGATTTCGGTGATCGCTGGTTCCAAAGACTTTATTTTGCCGAGCACGATTAAGGCGGATTCTGAAGGTAAAATATTGATCGGCGGTGCGTTGCTTGAGCGGGCAGCGTTGGAAAAAGCGGTGACCTTGGGTGTCGAGGCGATTGTTGCTGGCGGGATGAACTTTCGAGATTTTGAAAATTTGAGTGGCGGAGACATCGGGGTAACGGTGATGATTACGGAAGGTTTTGGCACAGCTTCGATGGGGGAAGATATCTGGCAATTTTTCAAAAAGAAAGAGGGAATGGTCGGTTTTATCTTTGGGAAGGAAAACCATATTATTGTTCCGGAAATTGGGGCGAGGCAAGGAAGTGAGCAGAGTACGAGCCCTCCTTGGCGAGAACTTTCCGTCGGTGATAAAGTGAGATTTTTCCGCGAAGAAAGCAGCGATTTGGTAGGAGTGGTTAAGGATCTACCTGGTGAGCAGATTTTGAATTCTGGTGTTTTTGCCGAAGTTGCCTTGGTCGTTTTTCCTTCTGGTGAAGAAATGATTTTGCCGGCGGCCAATTTAGGAATTATTGCCTAGGAAATTAAAATGGACGAAGAGACCACAAATCAGATAAATAAACCAAAAATTAATTTTTCAGTTCTAGTACCAAAGGTTATTTTCGTAATTTTGGTTTTTATTTTTGGTATTTGGGTCGGGCAAAACGTTGCTTTACCATTTGGTAAGCAGAGAGCACCAATTTTTCGGGTTTTAAACCAAGGTGCCCCCCGCGAGATTCAAACCGACTTTGCCCCTTTTTGGGATGTCTGGGGGAGAATTACAGCCGATTATCTAGAGCGCGCCAAGCTTGACCCCCAGAAGCTACTGTACGGGGCGATTTCCGGAATGGTACGGGCGGTTGGCGATCCGTACACCGTCTTTTTGAGCCCGGAAGAAAATCAAGAGTTTGAACTTTCCCTCTCGGGCATTTACGAGGGGGTGGGAATTGAACTTGATCTTCGGGACAGCAAGCTGGTCGTCGTCGCTCCAATTGAAGGAAGCCCAGCGGCTAAGGCGGGGGTGTGGGCCGGCGATACAATTTTGGAAATTGATGGCACCGATGCCTCGACTCTGACCATCCAAGAAGCGGTCCAGAAAATCCGGGGGAAAGCGGGAACCAGTGTCAAACTAAAACTTGCCAGGGGCGGCCAAGTTTCCGATCTCACCATCACCCGGGCGAAAATAACCATTAAAAGTGTCGAGTTTGCTGATCTGGGAGGCGGGGTGGCTCAAGTAAAAATTATTCGTTTTGGCGGTGATGAAGCGACTTTTAAAGAATGGGATGAGGCGGTAAATAAAATAGTGGCTGGAGGTTTTAAAAAACTTATTCTTGATCTTCGCAACAACCCGGGTGGTCGGCTTGATTATGCAACAGCCGTCGCTAGTGATTTTGCCGAAAAAGGCACTACCTTGATGTGGGAAGAAGATGCCTCGGGGAAAAAGATTCCGTCGGCGTCTGCAAAGGAACCCCGCTTAAAAGATTTAAAGGTAGTGGTGCTGATCAATAAAGGTAGTGCTTCGGCTTCAGAAATCGTCGCCGGGGCTCTTCGGGACGACCGGGGAGTGAAGATCGTAGGCGAAACTTCCTTTGGTAAAGGGACAATCCAAAGAGTTGATGACCTTGCCGGTGGAGCCGGACTACACATCACTTTTGCCAAATGGCTTACCCCAAGCGGGTTTTGGGTGAATAAGGTTGGTTTGAAACCCGATGTCGAAGTAAAGCCTACCGAAGATGATATCAAGAACAAACGCGACCCTCAACTTGAAAAGGCTAAAGAACTTCTGAAATAGCACGCTTCGTAACTAAATAGATCGCTAAAGCGCTCTGCGACCACTTACGTGGACTAGATTTCGCTGGACGCTTCAATAATTTAGGTACTCTTGCGTGCTGCGACCACTCCTGCCTGCCGGCAGGCAGGTCATGGACTAAATTTCAATTTACCAAGACTAAAAAACCACAGTTAGGAGTATTAAAAAGTCTTGTTATTTATGATAAACTGTTAGTTGTCTGCCGACCGGTCAAGCTCAGCTTGACTAAGGACTCTCGTCCTGCTGGTCGGTTTTTTAGACGGCAGTCTTAACAATTCCACATGGGGAGGGATTAATAGATGTACGCAAAGTACGTCACCGAGGAAATGGCGAAGGTCTGGGATGACAAGTCTCTTTTCGATACGATTCTTCGTCTGGAGATCGCCAATGCGGAAGCATGGAACCGGCGAGGAATTGTGCCAGATGAGGACCTCCAAGCTTTGGTTGGTGCCTCAATAGACATGGAGGTTTACCTGCGGGAGTTTGCCCAGACAGGCCACGATATCAACTCTCTGGTCAGGGCGATTTCTGCCACCGTACCGCCCAATGCCGGTCGCTGGGTTCACCTTGGGCTGACAAGCTACGATGTGCAGGACACCGCCCGCTGTAAGCAGATCCGGGACAGCCTGCTTTTGATCATCGGAGGGTGCGATGGTCTCATCGAGATCGCGAAGAGACAGGCTGTCGAGCATCGTCACACCTTGATGATGGGGCGCACCCATGCTGTTCACGCCGAGCCGACTACCTTTGGGCAGAAGGTCGCCGCGACTCTGATTGTCCCGCTTCTTGCCCACAGGAGCCATCTCGAAAAGCTAGCCGAGGATTTTCGCATCGGCAAGTTCTCCGGGGCGGTGGGTACCCACGCCAACGTTCTGGCAGACGTCGAGGAGCACGTCTGCGCAAAGTTGGGCGTGGTACCAGTGCCGGCGGCTACCCAGGTGATCGATCGCTCCTTGTTCGCAAGATACGTTCACACGCTTGCGGAGTTGGCGGATACACTCCGGAAGTTCTTCATCGACATTCGTCTCATGTGCCAGACCGAGGTTTGCGAGGTGGAAGAGCCGTTTGAAAAAGGCGCGGTACGTTCGAGTGCCATGCCCCACAAGCGCAACCCGGAGCGTAGCGAACAAATCGTCGGCCTTTCCTATCTGCTGCCTGGCTACGCTGTAGCAGCCGACTTTGTGGCGGGTAACTGGCACGAGCGGACGCTAGACACCTCTGCACCCGAGCGGGTCTACCTACCGGATGCCTCAATGGTCGTACACTACATTCTTGGTCGGGCTTCCCACGTTCTGGAAGGTTTGCGAGTTTTCCCAGAACGGATGCGGGCCAACCTAGAGCTTACGGCAGAACTCACTTCGTCGGGTCGTCTGCTCAGGGCGTTGGCGGAAAAAGGGCTGACCAGAGATCAGTCCTACCCGCTTATCCAAGAGCTGGCAAAACTGGCTTGGGGGGCTTACCAGCAAGGGAATCCGATGCCTTCTTTCTTGGAGCTTGCCCTGGCCGATGCTGGACTTCGTCAACACCTAACCGAAGCGGAAATTCGTAGCTGCCTTACCACAACCTATAAGGAAGTCCTAGACGGAGTGGACGTCACATTCAACCGTCTCGGGCTCATTGCAGAAAGGGGTTCCCAATGAAACGGTTGCTGCTACCTACGGGGCTTGCTACTGCTCCAGTTCACGTGATCGTTGGGAGCACGTCTGACCTTCCGGTGGCCGAAAGGGTCCTCACCGCTTTTCGAGAGCGGGGGATGACCCTACCACTACATGTTCTGTCTTGCCACCGCTCACCAGAGGCCGTGCGGACGTTTGCTCAGGAGTTCCAAGGCAAGGCAGTGGTCTGCATCGGCGGCAAAGCCTTTGCCTTGCCAGGCGTGTTGGACAGCTGGTTCCTCCGCTTTGGTAAGAAGGTGGGGGTCTGGGGGATTCCAACGGGCAGCACCTTTTACCAGATCGGAGTGGCTGTGTCGGCAATGTGGTATCTACCATCTCCCTGCCAAGTCCTCTGGCAGCATGACAACAGCGCGGCATGCATCAGCAAGGCGGTCGAGGAGGTGGTCGCTTACATCACCGGGCAGGCAATTCCCAAAGGCTTGTCCGATGAGGAATGGCGAGCGAGGGTTCAGGCCCACCGCAAATACCGGCCGATTATCGGTTGGGAACCAGAGAAGGGAGGATAGCGATGAGTGGCGTTCTGTTTGACAGTGTACCACTTCTAGAAGGGAAGTTACCGCTGTTCGTCAAAGGAAAGGTCAGGGAGACCTACAATCTTGGCGACTGCCTCTTAATGGTCGCTACTGATCGGATGAGCGCCTTCGATGTTGTCCTTCCCAACGGCATCCCCGACAAGGGAGCGGTGCTCACCCAGCTCTCGGTCTTCTGGTTTGAGCTGACCCACGACATTGTGCCCAACCATTTCCTCCGCCTGGTGGACAGTACGGAGATTGAGGAGGTACCTTTCCCTATTCCGCCGGAGCTCGTAGGCCGGTCGATGCTGGTGCGCAAAGCCCGCCGGCTAGACGTTGAGTGTGTCGCCCGTGGTTACCTCGCTGGTTCTGGCTGGTCGGACTATCGGAAGTCAGGCAGCGTCTGTGGTATTAAGCTGCAAGCGGGTCTGCGGGAAAGCAACGAGCTGCTCCAGCCCATCTTCACACCAGCGACCAAGGCCGAGAGCGGCCATGACATCAACATCAGCTACCAGCAGGTGGAGGAGATGGTCGGTGCCAAGACCGCCAGTCTGCTTCGTGACCGTACCCTCGCTGTCTACCGACGCGCTCGTGACTATGCTCGGAGCCGCGGTATCATCATCGCCGACACGAAACTGGAGTTCGGCTGGTTGGATGAGGAACTCATCCTCATCGACGAGCTGGTCACCCCAGACTCCAGCCGCTTTTGGCCCGTCGACGGGTATCAGCCCGGCCATCCCCAGCCCAGTTTCGATAAGCAGCCGGTGCGAGATCATCTGGTTGCCTCAGGCTGGAACAAGGAGCCGCCGGCACCTGTTCTCCCTGGGGATGTGGTGGTGAGTACGACAGAAAGGTATCGAGAGGCTTTCCGGCGACTCACTGGGCAGCAGCTTAGCTAGATCAAGGAAGAGGAGAGGATTGGCGCAGATTCCACAAGCCGTGGGTCTGCGCCATCCTTGTTTTTATGAGGACGTTTTGACAAGCGAGCGTTCGAGTAGTATAATCTCGGCTTCGGTTAGGTTCAGGAAGCAAGGAGGGGTAAAATGAGGTTCCTACGGAGGAACTGGGTTCTATTTCTCGTAATCGTGATCCTCGCTTCCGCCTTGCCGGGGGCGATTCTGGTTTCCCAGGCCCAAGAAGGTGGGAGGGCACTTTCGGAAGCGGAAGGTGTTTCGACATCGCGTCCTGGGGCTGAATACACAGGTCACTTTCCGGGCGGTTGCCCACCAAACGCAGCGGCGACTCCCGGTGAGCAGCAGTCCCATATCACCCAGAAGAATCTGTCGGGTCTAATCGAACGACTGCACCGCGTCGAAGGACCGGACGGCGTCGTCATTAAGTACGAGGCTGACGCATTCTGTTTTTTCCTCGACGACGGTTTGGTAAAGGGCGTCCTCTTCCATGGGTACAACGCTCTGGGGAGGCGGCTCGATCCGAAGATCGAATTGTGGCGCTGGTTTGTGCAGCAGGGACTTGACCCAGCAATGATGTGCAACATCGACTGGATCTGGGATCTGAACCCCTGCGAGCCAGAGCCAAAAGACGGTAAGGCGCTTGTCGACAACTTTTTCGAGTTGCGGCAAGCGCCTCTTGCGTTCTTGTGCTATTTTATAGTTGACAAGTAGACCCCCCCCGACGGTACTTGGTGCACGAAAAAGGGCTGAAACCCGATATCGAAGTTAAACTCACCGAAGATGACGTAAAAGCCGGCCGCGCTCCTCAACTCGATAAAGCCCAAGAATTTTTAAAGTAACTCTTATATCTCCGTCGCCAGTCCCATAGTATTTGACTTTCCTAATTATTTTTGCTATAATTACACTATTCTCGCAAGAGAACAGGCACGTTTCAGAGTGGTTGGTATTGTGGAGATGCCACCCACCTTATAGTTCGGAAGGAGACGGTCACGTGATCCCAGTGGTGCACACGTTCAAGTGTAAGCTGAACTGCTCCGGCTTCGAGGCGGTCTTGAGGATAGTCGGTCTGTTCGTCATCACCCTTGCCATGGCGGCGGTGCTGGTGGCGGTCTTCTACTACTTCCCCTACCGTGGCAGCTATGAGCAGCACATTCCGATTCTGCCGGGCGACCACAATCCGGTGCCGTCAATCTCAGGCGGCGAAGTGGTGAGCAAGGCGGCCTTCCTCAAGCTTTCTGAAGGACACCAGACGGATATTGCAGTCAGCAATGACAAAGTCAGCTACAAGGTTGTGGTGGACGGCGTCTCATACCGCTACAACCAGTCTGCTGGCTACGACTGGTGGCGCTGCTACACACCGGGGGGTTATGTAATCAGAAACGGCGAGGTGGTCCGGGAGTTACAACGAGACTTGGTGGGCGGTGTCATTCCCGGCTTCGTTCTACTCCTCCTCGTCTTGCTGGTCCTCGGTGTCCTGTTGTGGAGGTTGACGTGGAAGGACTTTACCGACCCATGGACAGGCGACGTCGTCGACACCAGACGGCTCTTCCGAGCGCGGTGAGCTTAGGCTAAGGCCTTAGGCTAAAGCCTTCTCCGCAGGCTCGCCGCACTGAAGGTCGGGGCATTGAACCTAGTTCCGTGCCCCGACCTCGACCCAAGCAAACCTCTCCGCCAGCTGGCGGATTGAGGTTTATTTAGGACAAGAAGCCCCGATATAATCGGGGTTTTTTGTTGGACCAACAGTAAATTTTTTATAATTGACAAGCTGACAGACGAGTTGCTAAAATACATTTTCAGTATGTCGCCAAATAAAACGACAACTGAACAAACGATAATCTAGCCCGAGGAGGGCTATTTTTTTATGGCAAAATTTAACCACAAACACATTTTGACCGCGAGTCAATTCACAAGAAAGAACCTCGAACAAATATTTGAAAAAGCTCGCGAACTAGAACCTTTAAACAAGCCGGAGAAAGGGACTGATTTGCTCAAAGGTTACATGATTGCTCTGTTATTCTACGAACCATCGACCCGAACTCGTAATTCTTTTGATGCCGCTGCCAAAAACCTTGGGGCTTGGACGCTGACAACCGAAAGTGCAAGTATTTCCTCATCTGCAGCCAAAGGCGAATCGATTGAAGATACAATTCGAATTGTAAATGGTTACTCTGATCTCATTGTTATTCGCCACCCGGAAATTGGTTCGGCTAAAAGGGCGGCGGCTGTGTCAGAAGTGCCGGTTATCAATGCTGGTGATGGTGCCGGTTCTCATCCAACCCAATCGTTGCTTGATCTTTACACAATTGAAAAAGAACTTGGGAAAATTGATGGTGTATCAATTGGGTTGGTTGGTGATTTACTTTTCGGTCGAGCGGCCCGGTCACTTTGTGAACTCGTGACAGTTTTCAAGAATATTAAATTTTACTTTGTATCGCCGACTAGTTTAAAAATGAGGCCCGACATCAAAAATTTACTAAAAAGGAAGAAGTTTAAATTTTTTGAAACCGAGAAGCTCGACGAAGTTTTGGGAAAAGTGGATGTGCTCTACATGACCAGGGTCCAGAAAGAAAGATTTGCGGCGGAAGAAGATTATTTAAAGGTAAAAGGGGTCTATGTGCTAGGGCGCAAACACTTGCGGATGATGAAGAAATACTCGATCGTGATACATCCGCTGCCACGGGTCGATGAGATTGCCTACGAAGTAGATAAAGACCATCGAGCGGCCTATTTCCGCCAGGCAAAAAACGGCGTGGCAATTCGGATGGCACTTCTAGCTTTGATTTTGGGGAAAGAATGAACAATGAAGGGCACCCTTACTTTAGAAGATGGAACTAAGTTTGAAGGTGAAAGTTTTGGGGCTGATTTATCAGTCGCTGGCGAAGTGGTTTTCAATACTGGTATGGTCGGTTACCCCGAATCTTTGACCGATCCCTCCTACTGCGGTCAAATTTTGGTTCTTACTTATCCTTTAATTGGCAATTGGGGAGTTCCCGATCAAAAAAACTGGGAGTCGGATAAAATTCAGATCGCGGGCTTAGTTATTTCTGATTATTCTGATTATCCAAGCCACTACTCATCCACCAAAAGTCTCGAAAGATGGTTGAAAGAACAAGCTGTTCCGGCCTTGAAGGGAATCGACACTAGAGCTTTGACAAGGCGGTTGCGAACCAAGGGGGTGATGTTGGGAAAAATTGAACTAAAAGAAAAGGTAAGGTTTTGGGATCCCAACAAAGTTAATTTGGTGGAGATTGTTTCCCGAAAAAAAGTTCAGACAAAAGGAGAAGGCAAAAACGAAATAGTCCTAATTGATTGTGGCGCCAAAAATAACATTGCTCGTTGTCTTCTTTCTTGGGGAGCAAAGGTCCGAATCGTTCCTTGGGATTGGGATCCTTTTCAACATCAAGCAAATTTTTCGGGGCTAGTTATCTCCAATGGACCTGGCGATCCCCAGATGGTCGCACCGACCATTGAAATTGCCCAGAAAGCCTTTAAGGCCAAAATTCCCACCTTAGGAATTTGTCTCGGGAGTCAGATTATGGCTTTGGCCGCTGGCGCCAGGACTTATAAATTAAAGTTTGGCCACCGCAGCCAAAATCAGCCCTGTCAAGAGGTACGAACCGGCAAATGTTTCATTACTTCCCAAAATCACGGTTATGCCGTTGCTGATAAAAGCCTTCCGGTTGGGTGGCAGCCTTGGTTTGTCAATCTTAACGATCAGACCAATGAAGGAATAATTCACGATAAAGATCCGTTTCTGGCTGTTCAATTTCACCCTGAAGCCTCTCCGGGCCCAACCGACACAGCTTGGATATTTGATCTGTTTTTTTCGTTGGTGGATAAGTACGCTGGTAAGGTTCCGAAATACCAGGTCCGGAAAGAGGGAACCGCGATACCTAAAGTTGTAGTTGCCTAAAATGACAACCAAATTTGGCGAAAAAAATCTGGAAAAGGTTTTGTTACTGGGTTCGGGGGCGTTAAAAATTGGCCAAGCCGGCGAGTTTGATTACTCGGGTTCGCAAGCGATCAAGGCTTTAAAAGAAGAAGGTATTAAAGTCGTCTTAATTAACCCCAATATTGCTACCGTCCAAACAAGCGCTGGTTTTGCCGATAAGATTTATTTTTTACCAATAAAACGAGAATTCTTATCAGAAGTGATTGCTAAAGAACGGCCAGACGGTATTTTACTTTCATTTGGCGGTCAGACCGCCTTGAACGCTGGGGTGGAACTTGACAACGCGGGGATTCTTAAAAAATATAAAATTGCCGTTCTTGGTACACCAATTGAAACGATTAGAGATACTGAGGATCGGGAGCGTTTTAACGATCAGCTGGATTCTTTAGGGTTTAAACATCCGCAAGGGAAAGTAGCAAGGGATTTAGCCGCGGCAAAAAATGCCGCCAAAAAATTTGGCTACCCGCTGCTGGTACGTAGTGGCTACACTTTGGGTGGGCAGGGATCGGCGTTGGTGAATAATGAGCCGCAACTTTTAAAGGCGGTGAGGAGCGCTTTTGTTCATTCGGACCATGTGGTTCTCGAAGAATATTTACATCATTGGAAGGAAGTGGAATACGAGGTGATGAGAGACGCGGCTGATAACTGCATTACCGTTTGTAACATGGAAAATTTTGACCCGATGGGGGTGCATACTGGTGAGAGTATTGTCGTCGCTCCATCACAAACCTTGACCAATTTTGAGTACCACACTTTACGAGAAATTGCTATTCGTCTGATCCGAAAGTTGGGGATAGTTGGGGAGTGCAATATTCAGTTTGCTCTTCATCCAAAAAGATTTGATTGGCGGATAATTGAAGTCAACGCCCGACTTTCGCGTTCTTCAGCTTTAGCTTCAAAAGCCACCGGCTACCCAATTGCCTATATTGCCGCTAAATTGGCTCTCGGTAAGACTTTAAACAGTCTCCAAAATTCCGTGACCGGCCGGACCTGTGCTTTTTTTGAACCGGCCTTGGACTATATCACGGTCAAAATACCGCGTTGGGATATGGAAAAATTTCGTAACGCCTCGGAAACGATTGGTAGTTCAATGAAAAGTGTTGGCGAGGTGATGGCAATTGGCAGAAAATTTGAAGAGGCGTTGCAAAAAGCGGTAAGAATGCTGGATATCGGTTTGGATGGTTTGATTGGTTTTGATAATACCGATTTGAAGGCAGCTCTGTCTACGCCAAGTACCAAAAGGCTATTTTACATAACAAGCGCGCTGCGGCGGGGGATGAGCGTTGAGGCAGCCAGCAAACTATCGGGTATCGACGCTTGGTTTCTGGCGAAAATGAAAAACATTGTCCGTCTGGAAAAAATTCTAGCCGGCGCGAAGCTGGATCGACAAATTCTGAAAGAGGCCAAACAACTAGGCTTTTCCGATAAACAGATCGCAAAATTGTCTGGTTCCAACGAAATAGCGGTAAGAGCCTTTAGAGAAAGATCGAAAATTTTCCCGGTGGTGAAATTGATCGATACCTTAGCCGCTGAGTATCCCGCCAAAACCAATTACTGTTACCTGACCTATAACGGGGAAGAAGACGAGGTACCAAAAAGAAAAATTAAAAAAGCCCTACTTCTCGGGAGCGGTCCGTATCGGATTGGTTCATCAGTTGAATTTGATTGGTGTTGTGTTACCGCGGCTGAGACCCTAAGAGAAAAAGGCTGGGAAACGATGGTCATTAATTGCAATCCCGAGACCGTTTCGACTGATTACGACTGTTCCGACCGATTATATTTTGAAGAACTTACCTTTGAGGTGGTGGCGGATATTTATGAGAAAGAGAAACCAGACGGCGTTATTTTGTCGATGGGCGGGCAGACTCCCAATAACTTGGCACTATCTTTGGGTAGGTGGGGAGCAAACGTCTTCGGTACCCAACCGGAGAATATCGATAAAGCCGAGGACAGATATAAATTTTCGGGGCTTCTCGATAAGTTGAAAATTGACCAACCCGTCTGGCAGGAGTTAAAGAATATCAGAGCCGCCTACCGTTTTGCCGCAAAAATAGGCTACCCAGTCTTGGTCAGACCTTCCTATGTTTTAAGCGGCGCGGCGATGGAGATAGCTTACAACAGCGAGGAGCTGAAAAAATATCTCCAGCGGGCCGCTAAAGTGTCCAAAGAGCACCCGGTGGTGATCTCAAAATTTATTGAAAACGCCAAAGAAGTGGAGATCGATGCGGTTGCGCAAAACGGCAAGTTGGCGATTTACGCTCTCAGTGAACACATCGAAAATGCCGGCGTCCACTCTGGAGATGCCTGCGTTGTCTTGCCGGCTCAGAAACTTTATTTGGAGACGGTGAGAAAAGTTTTGAGTATCTCTAAAAAAATTGCCCGATCATTAAAAATCAACGGTCCTTTTAACATCCAATTTTTGGCTCAAGACAACGATGTCCGGGTGATTGAGTGCAACCTGCGGGCTTCCCGAAGTTTCCCCTTTGTCTCAAAGGTTACTGGTTATAATTTCGCCGAAATAGCTACCAGAGCGATGCTCGAGGAAAACGTGAAAGGCAGGTACGAAACCACAAATTTAAACTATGTTGGTGTCAAAGCGCCCCAATTTTCCTTTTCGCGAATTTTCGGCGCTGATCCGATCCTTCGCGTCGAGATGGCTTCGACCGGAGAGGTGGCTTGTTTGGGTAGCAGTGTCTATGAGGCGTATTTGAAATCGCTTCTTGCCTCCGGTATTGAATTTCCCAGAAAATCAGTGTTTCTCTCGTTGGGCGGAGAGGAAAATAAATTTAAATTTATTGATTCAGCCCGTAAACTTAACAACCTGGGGCTAAAAGTGTACGCGACCGAAAAAACAGCCGAATTTTTGAATAAATTAGATATTAAATGTATAAAGCTTTATAAATTACACGAGGCACGTTCGCCAAATCTTTTGGATTTCCTTAAAAACAAAAAAATTGACTTGGTAATCAATATTACTGATCCCCATGTCCGGAAAGAAGTCGATGATGATTATCGAATACGGCGGGCAGCAATTGATTGGGGAGTGAGTCTTTTTACCAACTTGCAAGCGGCCGATCTTTTGATCGAATCCTTAGTGAGGCAGGTAACTCTGGCGTGCGAGCCCTGGGATTATTACTTGGAGAATAACCGTGTTAAGATCAAATCGACCTAAATTCTTTTCAATGTAGTTCCGGTTCCTCTCTTTGCTAGACCTTTTCTCAGCTTTTTCTAAGGTAAATCCCATATAAAAATATTGTTGCGCAAGGCGCTTTACACCTTTGATAAAATATTTCAACAAAGTTGATGTTTTACATCTATTAAGGATAGATATAAAATAAGGTAATGCTCAAAGAACGAAAAGTACAAATTATTGCGGCTGCTTTTATAATCGCCGTATTTCTTGCCGGATTTGTCGGCTCGATTATCGGCGCGACTTATCCAAATTGGGCAAACAATCTTACCTTCCTTCCCGCGGCATTAAAGCCAAAAGAAACGGTTCTTAAAGAAGTGACTCAAGGTAGCCAAAAGGTAATCCGAACGGTCGAAGAATCTGCGGTGATTGATGTGGTGGACAAAGCCTCACCAGCCGTAGTTTCCATCGTCGCCCAAACCGTCTCCCTCAGTCCGCAACAGGGGGGCCAGACCACCCAGCAGGGAATTGGGACAGGATTTATTGTTCGGTCCGACGGGATAATCCTTACCAACTCCCATGTGGTCGAAAGCCAATCGATCAATTATAAAATCGTTACCAAAGACAAAAAGACCTACGACGTGAAAAAAATTGATCGTGATAGCTCAATTGATTTCGCGATTTTAAAAATTGAGGCGAAAGATTTACCAGTGGTGCAACTTGGAGATTCTGATTCGATAAGGGTGGGGCAAAAAGTAGTGGCGATCGGCAATGCCTTGGGGCAGTTTGATAATACGGTTACCGTCGGGGTGGTTTCTGGTATCGGTCGGGGAGTGACCGCTTCCGATTCCTCTGGCCTTTCCGCCGAGACTCTGGAAAATGTCATTCAAACCGATGCGGCGCTAAATCCCGGAAATTCCGGCGGACCGCTGCTTGATCTTTCTGCCAATGTGATTGGGATAAATTTTGCGACCACACAGGGGGCAGAAAATATTGGTTTTGTTATTCCCATCAATCGAGTCAAGAGCGTTTTAGACCAATATTTAGCGGAGGGTCGGATCATCAAGCCATTTTTGGGGATCGGCTATTTGATGGTTGATGCTACTACCTCCCAGCTGCAAGGTGTGCCGCAGGGGGCTTTTATTCGCCGCGTGGTGGCTGGTTCGCCGGCGGCCAAAGCTGGTCTAGAAACTGGCGATGTTATCACCAAGATAGGTGATACGGCGTTGAAGGATGGCACGACGCTGGCAGCTACCCTGGGCAAATTCAAAGTTGGTCAGAGCGTCGAACTAGAAGTTTGGCGCGATGGAAAAACGATTAAATTAAAAGCTACCCTCACCGAAGCTCCTTAAGTCTCCATTTTTGACACCAAGATCTTTCGCAAGTACAATTAAATAGGTGATAGAGATTTTATATGACTAAAAAATTTCCCGTCAACTGGAAAACGACACTTTCCATCAGTCTTTTATTTCTGCTTGTTGCTTCAATCGCCGTGATGGTGAATTATCTGCCTAAAGTTAGACCGACTCAACCAAGAGCCGCCCAGTTAGAGATTCCTCCTTCGAAAGACACCTGGACCATGGATAATTCATGCTGTCTAGATTTTAACTATGGCTCCCAAATCTGGTTAGAAACCGGACCTCACAGTACTGGTTATCATTCGCTGCTATCAATAGAATTTAGTTTATCATCTCTACCGGCGGGCTCAACCATTAACAGCGCGCAGCTTCAGCTTTTTCAATCGGGTGCGGGCACTGCCGCTACCGATAACGATCAAAGTGTTATCAGAAATATGACTGGACCTTGGACAGAAACTGGGATAACGGCTAGAAATAGACCGGGTACCGGTAGCGATTACGGCGCTTGTACCATCAGCAAAGCCAATGGTTGGAAGAGCTGGAATATCACTAGCTTAGTGAGGGATTGGGTGGCTGGTACCAAGCCGAACTACGGATTCTATGTTATCGTTCCCGGTAATAATGTCGATACATTCCGTACTTTTTATAGTAGAGAATTCAGCGATTCAAATTATCGTCCCAAGCTAATTGTTGATTATACACCGCCACCACCGCTCTGTAGTAATGAATGTTCCCCATCTGGTGCTAAGCAATGCGCCGGCAACACTCAGTATCAAACCTGCGGCAATTATGATGCGGATTGTGGTTTGGAATGGTCTCCCATCGCTTCTTGCCCTTCGGGTCAGACTTGCTCAGGAGGAAGCTGCATTAGTTCTCAACCACCCAAGCCAAAGCCGCCGGGGCCAACCCCTCCAGGACCGGGTCCTTCCGGCGTGTTGAATTCTTTGCAGCTAACATTGTCAGTATCATATCTAGTTGGTGAGATGAAAATACCGGTGAAGGTTGGTAGTTTCTCGGGGGAAGTGACGGTCTCACCGGATAAAAAGGATTATTCTCTCGATGTTAAGGAAGCAAATCTAGCTTTGGGTAATCCGTTAACTATCGTGGTTGGTGGTAATAAGATCTTGATCAAGAAGATTCAAATTACACCAACGGCCGAATCTACGGCTGTTAACGTCGGCGACCTAACACTGGGGGACATTACCGGCGATAATAAGATTGATGATAAAGATACCGTTTCTCTGCTTGATTCAATAACCAAACAAACCTCCAAAGGTGATCTCAATGCCGATAAGATTACCAACTCTTTAGATTGGGCGATTCTCCTTTTCAACTTTGGTAAATCCGGTGATCTTTGACAGTCTTGGCGTTTAACAAGTAAAATCAAATTAAAGTTTCATGAAAAAATTTGATCCCGCTAAACTAAAACTTATTGGCTCCTTTTTCGTCTTGGTTTTTCTCTTTGCCTCAATCGCTGTTATCACAAGATACTTACCGGCCCAACGAGGAACCCAGCCGAGGGCCGCTACGACGGTGACTTTACTCCCTTCTGGTCCTGGTTCTTCTAGCGTTGATGAAGTAGTTCCCGTGGGTTGCTCTCAAAAGTGGCAGTGTGTAGATGACGATCCAACCTCCGATGGAGATACCAGCTATGTAAGAGCGTGTTGGGGGGAATACTCTCCTGGGAATTTTGCCTTCTGCAGAGAATTTTATGATCTTGCTTCCTCAAATATTCAGAATGGTAGTACAATAAATTCAATAAGCGTTTACATAAGTGTTAAAGGTGGAACAACAAGTCACACACCATACGTTTGCCCATTCGTTCAGACTTCAGGTATAAGTTGGAGTGGAACGAAAAAGGGCACTTGTGAACCTATCTCCACCGGGTCTTACACCACTCTTTCTAGTCTTGCCAATCTCACCTGCAACCCAGTGAGGGCTGGCTGTCCTGCTTGGTCTTTGGAGGACGTCAATAACTTGCAGGTTGGTTGGGATGCGGACTCTTATAGCAGACTAACAAGAGCTTGGGCAGTAGTATCATACACCCCTCCGTCTTGCACTAATGAATGTTCCCAAGGTGCTAAGCAGTGCGTTAGTAGTACTCAGTATCAAACCTGCGGCTATGACGGCTCTTGTTGGAAATGGTCTTCCGCTATTTCTTGCCTCGCTGGCCAGACTTGCTCAGGAGGAAGTTGCATTACTCCTGCGGTACCCAAACCGACGGTGAGCATTTCGGCAAATCCTTCGTCCATAACCTCTGGACAAAGTTCTACACTTTCTTGGTCCTGTACACCAAACGATGGTACGGTGAGTGTTAGTATCTCTGCTTCAACTCCACCCAACATAGGTGTAGTTTCCTGCACCGGAAATAAGACTGTCACCCCAACTTCGAGTATTACCTATACCGCCGTTGCTTCTAGTCCAGGAGGTGGCACATCCAACCCCGCTTATGCTTCAATAACGGTCGATGGTAAACCTCCACCAAAGCCGCCAGGACCGAAACCACCTGGACTAGGTCCTAGTGGTAAGCTTGAAACCTTACAGCTTCAAGTCTCAGTTCCATATTTGGTTGGAAAAATGAAAATACCGGTGGTAATTGGCAGTCTTTCGAAAGAGATTGAGGTTTCACCGGACACTAAGGAATATTCCCTGGATGTTAAGGAGGCGAACATTTCAATTGGCAGCCCTCTGATAGTAGTGGTCGGCGGCAATAAAACTTTGCTAAAGAAGGTAGAAGGTAAAGCCGAGGCCGTGTCACAGACAATCCAAACTGGGGACTTGATTCTTGGGGACGTCCTGGCTAATAATATAATTGATAGCAGTGATGAGTTAGCGGCTCTTAACGCGATTTCCAAGGGGTTGTTGCAGGGCGATCTAAACGCTGATGGGGTAACCAATTCCATCGATTGGGCGATTATTTTGATTAATTTTGGCAAAAAAGGTGACACATGAGGGTAGTTAAATTTTTTTCTTTTAGTATATTACTTGTGATTTTGGCGCTTGTTTTCAGCGGGCGGTCTTTTGCCAAGTCCGATTCCCAAATTTTCCTCCAACCTAGTTTTCAACAGCTGTCGATGAAGGCGCAATTTACGGTGGATGTGCTAATCAAGGCAGGCGAACCTCTGGTTGGTGCGGATGTGAAAATTAATTTTGACCCCCGCATTCTCGAAGTTTCCTCAATAGACGCTGGCGACGCCTTCGCAAAAGTTCCTCTGAAAGCAATCAAGGGAAACACAATCAACCTTACTGGTTTGGACGAGCGGGGTGATAAATTTGTCGGTACTGGCCGGTTGGCTACGATCCACTTTAAGGCGAAAGACGCTGGCGACACAAAGGTAAAAATTGCCTTTGATTCTGGCTCAACAACCGATTCTAACCTGACCACACCGGCGGTGAAAGATGTCCTTGCCAAAGTCGACGGCGGCAATTTTCAGATTGGTTCGCCGCTGCAACGAAATGTCGGAGCAGTCAAAAGGTTTCTTCTCAAAGTGATCCCGATCTTGATCTTCTTGATTTTTATCGCGGTTCTTGCCTACCTAGCGTATCGGTGGTGGAAGTCTCAAAAAGAAGCGCCGCGTCCGGTGTTTATCCCAGAGCATGTCCCACTTGATCAGCCACCGAGCCCCTAGAGGGGAAATTCTAAGCACGAAATTTTCAAATCCTAAATAAATTTCAAAATCAAATTCCAAATTCTAAACTACGTTAAATTGGAATTTATAATTTGTGTATTGTTTAGGATTTAGAAATTAGGATTCAGGATTTCATGTTTGAAATGTAGGTTTGTCCGTCAAGCTCGTAGAAAATAAGGCTAGTTGGTTTTAAAACTCGTCTGGCTTGAGCAAATAGGCATCGGTAAAGTTCTAAACCATCACTTCCGCCATCTAAGGCAACCCTGGGCTCCCAATCTCGAATTTCCGGTTCAAGAGTTGGAAAGCGGGAACTGGGGATATAAGGTAAGTTGGCCGCAATAATATCAACAGGCTCGTTAATTGGTTCTAGTAAGTCTCCCACGATCAATTCTACCTGCTTGCTGACGATGTGATCAGCAATATTTTCTCTTGCCAGCCGGTAGGCTTGGCGGTCTTTCTCAACGGCATAGATTTTGGCGAAAGGAACCGCGTGGGCCAGGCAAATGGCGATGTTGCCGCAGCCTGTTCCAACATCCACAATCTTCAATTGGTCAGCCTGCCAATGGTCTGCGCTATTTCTAAGCCCACGGAGTGGTCGCAGAGCGCGAGAGTACTGACCCCGCTCAGCGGGGGAATTACGAAGCGATCTATTTGGCTGGGCATAAACATGTTTGATTACCTCGGCGACAAGATTTTCTGTCTCGGGGCGAGGGATCATCACCCGGCCATCGACCTTAAAGATATGCCCACAAAACTCCTGATAGCCTAAAATATAGGCGAGGGGCTCGCTTTTTTTGCGCCTTTTGATAAACTCTTTAAGTTTCGCAATCTGCCGCTTCTTTAATTTAAATTCGGGAAAAGCCTTGATGAAGCTTCGATCTTTACCTAGTAGGCAGGAGAGAAATATTTCAACTTCTGTTGGTTCGATTTTTGCTCTTTGCAAAACTTGACCAATTAACATATTCTAAATTAATTATTCTGCCTTTGTCTATCTTTCGCACGTGTAAACCTATTTCACCCCTGGGGTGTAAAACTCCCTACCGTTGATTATACACCGATTAGTCAAGAAGAATCGATTTACCAACAAAATTGTTACAATTAAAGATTTCTTTTCTTCGACGATGAGCCCTTCGGCAGGGAGAGTTCGGTGAGCTCAGCCGACTCGCTCAGGATAAAGCTTTTAAGGATTCAATAATCTTCTCCAGATTACCATCCATGATACTTTCCAGGTCGTGCCAGGATTTGTTAATCTGGTGGTCCGTAACCCGACTTTGGGGGAAATTGTAAGTTCGAATCTTTTCTGATCGTTCGCCCGTTCCAATTTGTAATTTTCGAGTAATATCGTAACCCATCTTCTCCGCTTTTTGTTTAGCTTCAGAGAGCCGCGAGCGCAAGATTGTGAGCGCCCTTTCTTTATTTTGAAATTGAGAACGCTCGCTTTGGCAACTAGCGGCTATCCCAGATGGTAGGTGAGTGATTCTAACTGCCGTTTCTACCTTTTGGACATTTTGTCCCCCCGGGCCGCTAGATCGATAGGTTTCAATTTTTAAATCGTTGGGATTGATAGTGAGCTGCCTTTCGGCAATTTCCGGCAAGACCGCCACGGTGGCAGTGGAAGTGTGAATCCGACCGCTACTTTCGGTAATTGGTACTCTTTGGACTCGATGGGTACCTGATTCATGTTTTAATTTTTCGTAAGCACCCTCGCCTTGGATACGAAAAATGACCTCTTTGATATTACCGATTCCACCCTCGGTTATAGAAAGTTGTTCTGCCTTCCATCCTTGTATTTGGGCGTAACGAGTGTACATCCGATATAAATCACTGGCGAAAAGTCCTGCCTCGTCTCCACCAGTAGCCGCGCGGATTTCCATAATAATTGCTCTTGGTTTAGCTGTATCTGCCTGGTTTTCAAAAGAAGCGGCCTTCAAAAGTTCTTGCTTTTGCCTATCCAACACCGCAATTTCCTCCTTGGCAAGTTCGGCAAGAGCCGGATCGTTTAATAACTTTTTAGTATTTTCAATTTTCCGTTCGATCTCAGAAATTTGTTTCTTTTGATAATCCATGTCCAAAAATCCAAATGCCAAAGTTTAAATGTCAAAATAAACCCAAAGCTCAAAGTTCAAATTTGGAGTTTGGGTTTTCGCTATTGATTTGAACTTTGGATTTTGGCATTTGTAGTTCATGCAATGGTCGCAGAGCGACTCAGCGATCTAAATTGTAATAGCGGTTATTTCTCCTTTTGGATTAGTTCCATCATTTCTTTGAGGGTCGCTGGCCGCGGCGCTTCGGTGTGGGGCTTTTTGGCTTCTTTCCGCCTTCTTAGCTGCTCTGTAGAAACTTGCGCTTCCTTTGCTTGTCTCTGGAAGCGCTCGACTCGGCCTTCGGTATCGACAAACTTAGCCGTGCCGGTGAAAAAAGGATGGCACTTGCTACAAATCTCCACACGAATTTCAGGTTTAGTGCTGCCAGTGGTAAATGTATTACCACAAGCACAAACCACTTTTGCCTCTGGGTAATAAGTTGGATGAATGTCAGCTTTCATAATTCGATTCTAGAGAATTACGCGTCTCCGCATAACTGGGATAGTTTAGCATAAAAGGCTAGAGTGAACAAGTTCAAATATCAAAGTTCAAAGTGCAAAATTGATTTGTCATTTCATTGAGAGTTTCCTGACCAGCTCGTTTTCTTTGAGGGAGGATTGTTCACCGGTTGAAAGTTCCTTCAGCGTTATCGTGCCAGATTTTACCTCTTCCGGTCCTAGGATAACAGCGTAAGGGACCCCCTTGTTATCAGCGTATTTTAATTGTTTGTTTAGTTTTTCGCTTGGTTCAAGAGAAATTTCGGCAGCGATTCCGCGATTCCGTAGCTTTGAAACCAAGTATAGCGATTCTTTTAATAGTTCTTCTTTGAAAACAGTGACCAGGACGCGGGCGGTTGGTTGATATTCTGGTAGTAAGTTAGATTCTTCCGCCGCTTCGATCAGACGGTCAAAACCAAAGGAGAAACCGACGGCCGGTGTCGGCTCATCAGTAAAACGACCAATCAGGCTGTCATACCTACCACCCCCACCAACTGAACCCCCGGAGTAGCCTTCAATTTCCAGCTCGAAGATTGCTCCAGTGTAATAATCTAGTCCGCGGGCGAGGGTGGGGTCAAAAGCGTACTTATCTGGGTCTACCTTGGAAATTTCTAGAAAATTGAAGAGCCCCTCTAGACGCTTCGTTAAGGATGCGCCTTTCAATTTTCGCAAAAGGACCTTGCTTTCTGTTCGGGTATAACCAGTCCTTATTAGTTGTTCGACTACGTCAACCTCACCAATTTTGGCCAGTTTGTCGATTATTCGAACAGCCTCGATCGGCAATTCTTTGAAAATCTCCCGGTCATTTATTTTCATCACAAAATTTTTAAAGCCAAGCTCTTTCAGGCAAGCAATAGCGGTTGCGATAATTTCCGCATCAGCAAGGAGGGAGGAAGTGCCAACAGTATCAAAATCGACTTGTAAAAATTCGCGAAAACGGCCCTTTTGGGGATTTTCCGCCCGCCAGACTGGTTGGATTTGGTAACGTTTGAAGGGTTTTGGCAGGCTAGGATTGGCGGCAATTACCCGAGCAAGAGGAACAGTTTGGTCAAAGCGGAGAGCGACGGCCCGGCCTCCTCGGTCAGTAAATTCAAAGATCAGTTTTTCTTCCTCACCGTATTTTCCTTTTAGGGTCTCGGCAAACTCCAGAGCCGGGGTTTCGAGGGGTTCAAAACCATATTTTTCGAGTGTAGTTGTCAATTTTTTCAATAAAAAAGCTCGGGCCGATGAATCGGCCGGTAAAAAATCACGAAAACCCTTCGGTGTACTCAGGGCGCTGCCTTTTGGTGTTTCAACAGGAACCTTGCTCATAGTAGGCGATATTTTATCATACAAGCCGCCACCTTGACTATTAAAAGTTTCCGAGCGCTTGACAGCGTTGTAGAATTAAGCGATAATTTTCTTAGAGACTTTTAATGAAATCGTTGAAATCACTGCTCATGAAAGTTCCTTACGGTAAATTTCCGTTTGAACGATACAGTTTGGTCATCGCTTTGCTAATCCTTCTGGCTATTATCCCTCTGGTTTTCTCGTCCGGTAGGAGAATGGTTTCTGAAATCTTGGCTTCGTCGGCCCCTACGCCAAGTAACTTACGTGTTTCCTCCCAAACCTGCCAAAGCAATAATGAGAAAGTTGATGTCACCTTTGATTGGGATGGGAGTACCGGTTCCAACTATCTGTACCAGGTTTTGGTTCGGTCTAGTAGTTACCAAGGTGGCGATTGGCGGGAAGCAAGTGGGACAAGTGCGACCTCCTGGTCCTGGGTGGGGTTGCCCCATAATAGTAACTTTGAGTGGAAGGTTAGGGGAATTTATGTCCCCGATTGGAGCACGGTAGAGACTGATAAAAAATCCTTTACCACCAAAAACTGCGCTCCGGATTCCGATGGTGACGGGATACCGGACTCCTCGGATAGTTGTCCTAGTGAAGCTGGCTATCAAGATAATGATGGGTGTCCAGATGAGGAGCCAGTTCAACCTGCGGCTAGCTGCTCTGGTAATTTTGGCGAAAATGAGTACAAGGTTTGCTACTTTGGGGGGACGAACTTCAGCGGACTAATTCAAGAAAGCTCAGAGTCCGGCGGGCCGCAGATCTGGCACGAATGGTTAGGTGGTGAGGTGTTACCCGGTAGGAAGGACAACCTATCGGGTAAATGGCGGGGTTATTTCACATTTAACCAAAGTAAATATGAGATCCAATGTTATGCTGACGATGGGTTAAAAGTCATTATTAACGATAATGTAGTCTTTGATAATTTTGCCAGCGATGGATCAAAATTTACCGCCTTTTGCCCCACCGGCAGCGATCGTCTGCCAAAAATTGACCTAGCCGGCAGAACAAAAATTGAAATCTGGTGGAACGAGAAAGATGGAGATGCTCTCTTGAAGCTGAATTTTGTTAAGGCCTCCGGATGCTCAAGGCCTGCCTGGGATGGCGTAACTGAAGTAAACTACGAGATTGAGCCAATAATAAATTACATGAAATGTTACTCGAGTGGCGAGGAAGAGCGCGACTACCCGGTTTGGGGTATCATGGTTGGGCTTTTCGGAGCGGAAAGCACTTGGGGTACAGATACCGGTCCCAGCCTAACTAATGATTACGGGATATTACAATTCAATACCGATACTTGGCCGGAGACACCGCCAGCTAAAGCAGGGGAAAGTTTGTGGAATCCTGGAGCTCAAGTCGAAGCGGGAGAATGGGAGGTTTATGACCAACACCTCCCAACTAAGTGGTCTACATTTAATAACGGAAGCTGGTACTATTTCTATGAGGGATATCTGAATGGATATTATAAAAATTTGTCTCAATAGAAAATAAAATGTTAAGAAACCTGTTCGTAAAGATAGATAAGTGCGGGAAAAAATCTGCCCCAAGGAGAGTTTCGACTAAAGTAAAAGCTGGTTTTGTAATTTCTATCACTTCCTTTTTCATTATCTTGCTCCTTTTTGCAGGAGCCGCCTACGCCACGAATGGAGGGGTGGATATTGGCTGTGCTGTAAAGCTAAGTGGTAAATGTATTAGTGAGGCCTTCCCAACATTGGGTAGCTTTTTTACCGCTATAGTCAGGCTAGCTCTGTTCGCCGCGGCCCTTATCTTCTTTGCAATGGTGGTTTGGGGCGGTTTCCGTTATCTAAATGCTGGGGGAGATAAAGAAAATGTAGAGGGAGCAAGGAAGACTTTGACAGGCGCTGGGATTGGGCTGGTGATTGTGGTTGCCTCCCTTTTAGTTACTCAGATAGCTCTTCCAAAGGGTAGATCAGGAGGAGGACAGCCGACGCCTTCGGGACAACCACCCCCGCCACATGTTAGAATGACTGCCCCTATCTCAAACACCCAATTTTGTATAAACACCAATGTCTACAAAGGTAACGGGTTTAGAACTGAGTGTATTGATAAAGACCAGCGGCTTATTGTTACTTTCCCTGGTATCTCCACTGTAGATGCCTACCGGAATACAAAAACGGAGGCAGAAAATTTTCTCAGGGGACGAAAGCTCCCTGATCTCTGTAAAGTAGGAATTCTTTGGACACCGCCGAAAAAATTATTGAGCCAACTGACAAAATCAGACTGGCAAACCTCCGGTTGTAGTTTTGACTAGGCCCCAGCTTGACTTTTCAATCCTATAGTGGTATAATTGTTAATATATTGTCGGATTGAAGACACGAGGGGAGGCAAAAGTTGCGTGTCTATCTAATCATTGTTGCCGTTGCGGCTTTAGCCCTGACGGCTTGTGGGACTTCCGCAACGACCACAACCGAACCAACGGACACACCCACGGTGGTAGTTAGTGTCGAGTCTGGCTCTTCACCTACCCCTACCTCTTCTCAGGTAGCGACACCTGAAGCTCTTGAGAGGACCGAGCTAGAGTGCGAGAACGGATGGGTGACAACTACGGTCAAGACCAACGTTGGGCCTGTTCGGGTTGGCTGTGCAATACAGCCGGTTGGAACGCCTGTTCTGTCTTTGCCGTGCGGACCGGATTTCTGCGAACATCGTTCGCGGGAGGAGTGGATCCAAAAGGCTGAGGCGGTATCGAGGCGGGTCAAGGTTGCCGGATTCACCAATCCTTGCGAACTTGACTGGGTCGTGCCGGCGAAGTACAACATCGGCCCCGAAGAGCTAGCTGGGCTTCAAGAGTTGCTGGGTTGTGAGAAGTGAGCGTAGGAGGTCTTCCTTGGGCCAGTCCGTTCGGGCGTTTCGAAGATTAACCAATCATCGAAAACGTCCGGAGCTGGCCCTTTCCATTTCTGGACATTTTCCCTAACAAATTCTGATTATAAAGATTACCATTCAGGAAGTCGAGGTTTTAAGAGCTACTGGGTAGAGGAAGGAGTAGCTGATTTTGTGGATTCTTTTGGTTTTGCCCCAACAAAACCGCCAGGAATGACAAAGATTCTTTTTGCCGCTATGACACCTTTCTCATCGACCGTACCCGAGGCAACTACAATATCATCAACTTTTACATCGGCTAAAGTGGCATTTTCTTTACCTTTAACCTTAATTTTTGTTTCGCTAGTGGTGTTGATGGTAAAGGTGCGATCAGTGTGAATTATATGGGTGAGAGTAAGGCTAGCCCCATCAATCGACTTTACTTTTCCAGCGACGGCCGCTCGTTTGACTAATGATTTACCGATTCTTATGACAAATTTAGCCGATCCGACTGTGCTATCTTTACTCACGCCGACCACCGAAACTTTATCACCGAGCCTTAGATCAGAAAAAGCAATCTCACTCTTGCCCTGGTCGCCAATCGCCAAAAACTTGGTTAGATCATCAGTGAAGACGGTAATCAGCCCACCGCTTTTCGTTTCCATGGTAATACTACTACCGCTTATCGCGGTAAGGCTGCCAAATACATGGGAACGGGCAGAGATTGAGATCGCTTTTTTTAGTTCGGCAGATTTGGTGGCTAGTCGCTCCCTTAGTTTTTCGATTCTTTCTTTGTTTTTGTCGGTAGTCTCGCTGTTGGCAGCGGCGACCAAGATATTGCCGCTTCCCAGCTCTTCTTTTAGGTAAAGAACGTTGAAAGCGGTTTGGCCGCTCTCGCCAGAGGTGGTATCGAAGGCGTAGATGGATAGCTCGTTTTCGCCTTCACTTAAGGAGAAAGTGGCGGAAAATTTGCCACCGGAAGTTTCGACGATCGCATCGTCGGCGGGGCCGGTTACGACTACAACGGCGTCTTTTCCAGACGATCCCTCAATGGTCAAATCTTTGTTTGAAACCACGTCACCGTCGGCAGGTTTTGTGATCGAAAGGACAATCCCCCGGGTTTCGGTGGTTGAGGGAGCCGCTTTTTTACTTCCGAAACCAGATTTGACTAAGGCAAAAGCTCCGGCAATTAACAAGCCAATTATTACGCCAATTACTAAAATTAATAATGGGGAAGTGCGATTGTTACTTTGGGCATTCATAGAGTCTTTAAGATATTAACCTAAATTAGCTTTGGTGTCAACTCTAAGGGTAGTTTAAACTTTCTTGTCAGCAGCAATTTTCTGTGATAGTATCATCATTGTTAATTTCGAATTCAGAGTGCAGAATTTGAGAAATTTAATTCTTAATTCTTTATTCATAATTCTAAATTCTTAAAATGGACATAACTTTTTTGGGGCACGCCTCGTTTAAATTGAAGGGGAAAAATACCAGCGTAGTAACCGATCCTTATGATCCTTCGATTGGCCTAAAGTACCCAAAGGTGGAAGCAGATATTGTAACTATTAGTCATGATCATCCTGACCACAACGCTGTCGGCCAAGTAGGCGGCGCTCCATTCGTGGTCTCTGGACCCGGCGAGTATGAAATAGCCGGGGTAAAAATTATCGGCGTCGCCTCGTTTCATGATGAGAAAAAAGGAGAGCTGCGGGGTAAAAACACGATTTACAATATAAAAATTGACGGGCTTTGGATCTGCCATCTTGGCGACCTAGGGCAAAATGAACTAACCGACGAGCAGTCAGAACAAATAGGCCAAGTGGGTATCTTGCTGATACCAGTTGGTGGTGTCTACACAATTGATGCGGAGGAAGCCGCCAAAATTGCTGCTTCCTTGGAAGCGAAAGTAGTTATCCCGATGCACTACGCCAACCTTGCAAGCAACTTAAAGTTAGAGCCGGTAGATAAATTTTTGAAAGAGATGGGGGTGGAAGGAGCCGAGCCCGCGTCAAAGCTTTCCATAACCAACGAGAAACTACCGGAAGAATTAGCGGTAATTTTATTAAATAAGATCTAGCAATGGCCCAAGCAAAAACCGAGAGAAAAGTTGAAAAAGAGGTTGTCGAAGGGAGAATACCCCCGCAGAGCATTGAAGCCGAGACTGGTGTTCTGGGGTCGCTGCTAATTGATAAAGATGCCATCGTCAAGGTGGCCGAGACGTTGCTGCCAAGCCATTTTTATCAAGAGCGCCATGCGGAAATCTACCGGGCAATTCTCTCTTTGTACGAAAAAAGGCTGCCAGCTGATTTAGTAACCGTGACCGAAGAGCTGAAAAAAACTAATCGTTACGACTCTGTTGGTGGGGCGGGTTACTTGACCACTTTGGTGAATTCGGTTCCGACGGCTGGCCATATCGAACACTATGCCTCCCTGGTGCGCGAAGCGGCGACGAAAAGGGTGCTGATTTCCGCCGCCGGGGCAATTGCCGAGAGTGCTTTTGATCCAGAAACTGAGGCCAAGGATCTTTTGGAATTTGCGGAAAGTACCTTGTTTGGCATCTCCCAGGAGCACCTAAAGCAACATTTCATTCCGCTGCGGGAAGCTTTGGCGGAAAGTTTTGACCGGCTGGATGAGCTGCACCGGAAAGGGACGGGCTTACGCGGTATCCCAACCGGCTTTACCGATTTGGATAAAAAACTTTCCGGGATGCAAAATGCCAATCTTCTCATCTTGGCGTCTCGGCCAAGCGTCGGTAAAACAACGTTAGCGATGAATATTGCCGAACATGTCGGGACGCACGAGCGGGTTCCGGTTGGGATTTTTTCCTTGGAGATGGGCAAGGCCCAGCTCGTTGATCTGATGCTCGCTTCGGTAAGTGATATGGATGCTTGGAAGATCACGACGGGAAACCTAACCGAAACCGATTTTGAAGCAATTTCTAATGCTATGGGGGTACTCGCCGAAGCACCGATTTTTATTGATGATACACCGGGGATTTCGGTTATGGAAATTCGCACCAAAGCTCGCCGGCTGCAACTGGAAGCTGGTTTGCAACTACTGATCGTGGACTATTTGCAGCTCATCCGCGGTCGGAACCTCGAAAATCGGGTGCAGGAAGTTTCCGAGATCTCCCAATCCTTGAAAAATCTTGCCCGCGAACTGAACATTCCAGTTTTGGCAATTTCACAGCTTTCCCGGGCGGTGGAAAGCAGGCAGGCAAAGATTCCGCAGCTGGCTGACCTACGCGAGTCCGGTGCGATTGAACAAGACGCCGATGTGGTGATGTTTATCTACCGGGAAGACCCCGATGATTTGGAAAATATTAAGCTTTCGGTCGCTAAACACCGCAATGGCCCACTTGGCGAACTAAACCTTCGTTTCAAAGGCGAACGTCGCCGCTTCTACGGTGTCGAAAAAACCCGCGGGTAAAAACATTGTCCTAACAATCAATGACAGGGAACGCTTAGCGTCCCAGGGAGTCACCCTGGGCCAGACACAAAAAAGGAAAACCCCTTGTGGGTAATCCACAAGGGGTTGGGTTGGCAGTTTGGTTTAGCTGGGGTATTACCAGCGGTAGTGCGCTTCGACCAGTGGGTTGATAATGCGAAGCATCGTCGGAATATGCTTTGCTATCGAGACGACCGAAGCCTGCTGTGGCGGTGTGAGCTTCCGAAAGGCTTTGCGGCCCCGGACGATGCTTTCCTGACGTACATGGCAGATTCGACTTGTTGTATCAGGATAAAACTCGCGCCACTTACGCTGGAACCAGGTTTGGTAACCGGACATAAAGTACGGACCACCGCTGACAAACCGAGGTAGCAACTCGCGGAGAGCTACCGCAAGAACTTCTCGTTCCAGCCTGGTTCCGTTTTCTTCGGCCGCGTCCCAGAGTACCTGCCAGACAACGTGGTTCCTCTCGTTTGGAGGCCACATTAGGCCTGGGGGGACGATATATTTGTCGGTCAGGGCCGCGGTCACACCACCAGCGAAGACAAATGCGGCCCACTCGCCGGGAGTTGGACACCGTCGCCTACCAAAGCCCTTGGCGATGATCGCGTCAACACAAGCTAGGTCGAAAGTAGCTTGGCCGAAAGTAGCTTGGAGGCCGGTCCTTTGCTCAAACCAAAGCTCTTCACCGGAGGTTGGTGCTTGGTAAGAACTCTTTGCGGGCAACACCAGTGCGTTTTCCGGTGTAAGTGCGGGCATCAGATTCTCTCCTTTCCTGACTGGTCAGAATTTGGGTCAGTAGTTTGTCTATAGGTTACTATAGAATGTAAGCCATGTTAACTTAGAGATTGAAAAATTAGCCTTAAGATTGTATAATTTAATGACTACTTGCCGGCGTGGTGGAACTGGTAGACGCGTGGGTCTCAAACCCCGAACCAGATGGCGCAGTGGCGGAATGGCAGACGCGCACGACTCAAAATCGTGTGGTAGCAATACCATGTGGGTTCGACTCCCACCTGCGCCACCATCGATTCGGGGCGACTCCCTCCCTCGGCACCATTTTTATGTCCTGCTAAAGCATGACGTAATTTTTGATAAAAATTATGATACCAGTAACTGATCTGCGATCCGGAAAAGTTTTTAAAGATTCCCAAGGAATCTGGGAGGTAGTGAGCTACAAGCATACAAAAATGGGGCGGGGGACCGCTACCATCCGAGTGAAGGCAAAAAATTTAAAAACCGCCAGTATATTAGAAAAAACTTTCACTTCTGGTCAAAAGGTTGAAGATATCGAGCTTTCCAAGAAAAAAGGACAGTTCCTTTACGTAGATAAAGATAATCTCGTCTTTATGGATCCGGAGACGTTTGAACAATTTAGTTTTGCCAAGGTAAGCACGGCTGGTAAGGAAATATTTTTGAAGGAAAGCGAAACTTATGATCTTTTAGTGATGGGAGATGCCGTTTTTAGTGTCGAGATTCCAAAATTAGTAGTTTTGCAAGTAGCCGAAACCGGTCCGGGGGTAAAAGGCGATACCGTCTCCAATGTCTATAAAGATGCAACTTTAGAAAACGGCTTAAAAATAAAAGTTCCACTCTTCATTAACCAAGGTGATAAAGTGAAGGTTGATACTAGGACTTTGGAGTATGTGGAAAGAGTAAAATAGATAAGTTCAAATTTGATATTTGATTTTATTAGCGGATTAGGAAAACTAAGGCGGCGAGGCAAGTGGCAAAAGCAGACAAAAGTCCGCGAGCAAACCTTACATTAACTTGGATGCCCGAATGGTATTTGTTTAGCCCTTTTATTAAGGGAAATTTAGCGAACGAAGGTGAAAAATGGCGTGAGGCAGCTAGGATAAAATCGGGCAAAGTAGCCAGAAAAGCGCCAGCAAAAACAACTGCTTGACGAGCGTCTCCCTGGGTAATTAAAAATATTAAAATGGCACCAAAGAGATAATCTATTGTGGCTCCGCCGATCACCTTTTTGCTAAAAGGCGCTTCTGGTGAGCCATCCCAATGAGGGGTGGCATCGAGGACAAAATGACTAAAAAAAGCGGCCGGAAGAGAAATTGCCGGGTTTGGGATGCTTCGAGCAATTGCCGCTCCAACAAGCAGATGTGGAGTAGATAACATCGTTAATTTTGAATTTTAAGCTATTTGTGGTATATTTGTCAACTATGATGGTTGATATTATCAATTTTATTGCCAATAGCTTGACAATCACCGTGTTGATTGGTTATCTTTTTGCTTTATGGGCCGCTTTGGTCGCTTGGACCTGGCTGGATATTAGCAACCGAACCGATACTCTCCTATATCGGTTTGGGGCGATTCTCCTGGTCGCCACAGGTAGCGTTTTTGGTTTTGCCATCTATCTTTTGCTTCGGCCTTCTTACACCCGTGATGAAGCCCAAATGCGGGAGATTGAGGAAGCAATTTTAGCCTCGCAATCCCAATTTCTTACTTGCCCAGCCTGCCATCATACCGCTCGGGAAGATTTTGTCTATTGCCCAAATTGTGCCTTGAAGCTGCTTTCCGAATGCGCATCTTGTGGTAAGCAAATTAATGTTTCTTGGAACAGCTGTCCTTATTGTGGGAAGGAAAGAAGAAAGGTAGTGGAGGTAAAGCCAGAGGAAAGAGCGGTTGAGGCGCCGGCTCCGGTGGTAGCAGTTTCCTTGGACAAAAAAGGCCGCAGCCTCGCCTTTTTCTCCGCACTGACTGGTTTTCTAAAGCGGCGAAATGTTAAAAAACGCTCAAAGCGATCCAAAACCCGCGAGTCTACCTTCGGAAAGACTAAAAAAGGTCCGCCGAAGGTTTCTCGAGGCAAATCTTGACGGCCTTTTGGTTTCTTTGCTGCCCAACCGTTACTATTTGACTGGTTGGTCAGGCGATACAGAAAGCGGTTTTGTTTTAATCACCAGGCAAAAATCTTTTATCATCACCGATTCTCGTTACAGCGAGCATGCCGCGAGAGAGACAGCGGGCTTTGAAATAGTTGAGGCCGAAGAGGGGATTGGCCCCGCTTTGCGTAGTATTTCGGAAAATGAAAAGATTGAAACAATCGGTTTTGAATCCCACCATCTCTCCATCTCCGCATTCAAAAGGCTAAAAAGATTCCTAAAAAAGATTAGACTTGTGCCAGCAGCCCATTTGATCGAAGAGTTAAGAGCGATTAAGGATGAGGCGGAGGTTGTTGCGATCAAAAAAGCGGCCGAAATTGCCGATAAAACTTTTGAGCATCTATTAAATTTTGCCAAGCCGGATATGACGGAAAATGAGATCGCTTGGGAAATAGAAAAATTTATGAGGGAAGCCGGAGCAGAAAAAGCCGCCTGGGATCCCATTATTGTTGCTGCCGGAACCAATTCCTCGATGGCTCATCACGGAGCCGGGAGTGTCAAACTAAAAAAAGAGGATATGGTTTTGTTAGATTTCGGTTGCGTTTATCAAGGATATCATAATGATATTTCTCGAGTATTTTTTGTTGGTAAGCCGACTGATCAGCAGGTGGAAATTTACAACCTAGTTTTAGAGGCCCAAAGATTGGGGATTAGTTTGGTTAAAGAAGGTCGTCTGGGGGCAATGGTCGATAGAAAGGTGCGTGGATTTTTGGAAAAAAGCCTTCCAGCCAAACAGGCCAAAAATATCTATCGCCACGCGCTAGGCCACGGTGTTGGCCTAGAGGTTCATGAACTCCCTTCAGTAAGTACCCACCGCAAGAGCTGGTTGAGAGCTGGTAATGTAATCACCATCGAGCCCGGAATTTATATTCCTGGTTGGGGAGGAGTGAGAATCGAAGACATGGTGTTGGTAACATCCAAGGGTCCAAAAATTCTGACAAAAGCACCGAAGGAAATCAAAGAAGTAACAATCTAGTTGGGTAATTTAAATGTGGAAAGGATTTGATTGGCAACTTTCTCATATTTTTCCAGATCCTTACCGGTCCAAAACATTTGAATTTCCAGTACCTCGCCGCTGGAAAGTCCCACAAATGTATAGGTATATTCAGCTGGAGCGGTACTATCCTGCTTTATCGTTACGACACTAGCTAGGACCGAAGCACCGACGACTTTTTCCTCGTTGGTAATTGAAACAGAATCACGTTGGAAAAAGCTGGCAATGAAGCTAGCGGCCGCTCCTCGGCTTTGGTAAGGACTGATCTCCAGGCTGATTAATATACTGTCAACCGGCTCATTTTTGCCGGTTGGAGCTTCTAATAAAACAAATCTGGAGATCACCCCGGGATGATCAGAAGTATCTTCGGTAATTTCTGGTGGATACATAAATTCAAACCCCAACTCTTTATTTTCATAAAGCTGCCAGCGGTTGTTTTGGGCTCTCTGGTTGGTGGAAGTCCCTTGGCTAACCGCTCGGTTTAGAAGGTCTGGTTTGGAGATAATCGCCGATAAGGCGATTGCTTCAATCAAAACGAGCGCCACAAGGAAGATAATTACGATATCCGAAGGGGTTTTGGTGAATTTGTGAAAGTAAGATTCTCTGTAAGTTTGGGCAGCAGTTTGGTCCATTTAGTTTAATCAATGAATTTGAAGGTTGAAAGAATATCAGGGTTTGCTTTATCGAATATTTGATTCCTATTCTTTGTCTCTACTTTGGGGTATCGGTATTCTAACGTATAAACCTGCCCATTAGAAATAACAAACCAAGTAATTGACGATCCACCTGCTTGTCCTAAAGCCATTCCTTCTAAAATAGTTGTCGACCTAACTGCATCCAGACCTAAAATTGCTGTTTTTTCTTGTTCTGTAAATGAATCTTTAGTTTTTGATGTATATTCGTCAATGGATTTATAAGAAACTTGCAAAACCTGGAAAAGATCTACGTTATCGCTTGATTCGCATGTTTTAACGCTTCCTCCACAAAGAACAGTAACCCCACCAGAAAGATTGTTTACCACCCAGTTTGATGGGTATTTAAAAGTGTATTTCCTGTCTGTGGACGTATATGTTTTCCACCCCGCCGCTTCGTCTTTTTGGGCGGAAGGGGTGGCTATTCTCGGAAATGAGATTGGCAGAGGCGGTGCCAGCCCTTTTAGTTGGAAGTAGTAGTAGCCGACTAGGCCCGCACCGATTAGAGTTGTACCAACTAAGAGGCCGATTATGACATTTTTCCAACTGATCAAGAATGGATTGATGACGACGAAAGGTTTACTTGGCTTGTTTGGCTTTTCAGGCATTGATTTAATTATTACCCAAGGAATGCCAAATGTCAAAGCTCAAATGTCAAAAGAAATCCAAAACCCAAATTCTCAAAAAATTGAACCTCAAGGCCAGGCCTTGGAAGCTAGATTTTTTAGTTTTTACTTTCCACTAACTGTTGGCTGTTTGCCCTGCCCGCCATAGGCTTCGCCGTCAGGCGTTGGCAGGCGGGTTTTCTGTTCACTGGTCACTGATCACTGATCTCTGATCTTGGCTTGTCAATTTGGGTAGTTTCTGTTAAAATCTCTCTTCTGATGAAAATTACCGCTGAGGATGAAAAACTAGAAAAAATCCGCGCCGATGCTCTTGCCTTATGTTTGTTTGAAGGCGAGAAGCCGGCTGGCGAGCTGGAAAAACTGGACAAAGCTGTCAGTGGAGCAATCGGCGAAACGATAAAACTTGGCGATTTCAAAGGCAAGCTGTACGAGGTTACTTCTATTTACACCCACGGAAAAATACCGGTGGTGCGAATTTTTTTGGTTGGCGCCGGGAAGAAAGGCGAGTTCGATAGCCGGATCGCTAGGAATATTGCTGGCGCTGCCGCTCGGCGAGCGCTCAAAACCGGTGCCAAAAAACTAGCCATTTATTTAGGCGAACACCTGAACGCAGCGGAAATTATCGAAGGGATTGGTTTAGCAACTTACGAGCCGGGGCTTTATAAAACTAAGAAAGAAGATGAAGGAAGGATCGAAGAATTAGTTTTAGTTGGTAGAGCCAATAACCAAGTAATAAAACACTCGCAGATCATTGTAGAATCTACAAATTGGGTAAGAAAGTTGATCAGTGAGCCAGCCAATGTTATGACCCCGCAGGCATTGGTTGAAGAAGCAAGAAAACTAGCCAAAACCTACAAATTTGGTATTGAGGTTATCGATGAGGAAGAAGCGAAAAAAAGGGGATTTGGTGCTTTTGTCGGGGTAGCGCGTGGGAGCGAGGAGCCCTCGTTTTTGGTGGTGTTAAAGTACAAAGGTGGCGGAAAGGAAACTTTAGGCATTGTCGGAAAAGGAATTACCTTTGACTCGGGGGGAATTTCCCTAAAACCTTCAAAGGGAATGTGGGAGATGAAGATGGATATGGCTGGTGCTGCAGCTTGTCTGGGAATAATGAAGTGGGTAGGCGAGACTCGCCCGAGGTTAAACGTAATCACAGTTTTGCCCTTAACCGAAAACCTACCATCTGGTAGGGCGTTGAAGCCGGGCGATGTAGTGAAAGCTTTGAATGGTAAGACTATAGAAATTACTAACACCGATGCCGAAGGGAGGGTAGTTCTGGCCGATGCTTTGGCCTACGCCCAAAAATTGGGGGCAACCTATTTGGTGGATTTGGCTACTCTCACCGGAGCCATAAATGTTGCTCTTGGCAACGTCGCCACTGGTATTATGGGGAGGCCAAACTCCTGGGTAGAAAAAATTGTTAGGCTTGGAAGGGAAGCCGGCGAATTATTTTGGCAACTACCGACCTTCCGCGATTACAAAGAGATCCTTAAAAGCGATATTGCCGATCTCGATAATGCGCCAGGTGAGGGACAACCAAACGCTGTTACCGGTGCTGGCGCGATTGCTGGAGCGATGTTTCTACTCGAATTTGTAAACGAAAAGGTTCCGCTAGCCCATTTAGACATCGCCGCTACTGCTTGGCTTTCAACCGAGCGTCCTTACTTAACCAAAGGTCCAACCGGGGTTGGCGTGCGAACTCTGGTTAAGTTGATCGAAAGTTTAGAAAATGGGGGTTAAATTTTCATTTTCCAATTTTTAATTTTCTAGCCCATGAAATGGTCACAGAGCGCGAAGCGATCTATTGAAAATTTCAAATTGATAAATTATGCTTCCGATATTGTTTAAAATCGGTCCGATCACTATTTACTCTTTTGGTTTTTTCCTGGTCTTGGCGTATCTAGCGGCGACCTTTATTCTGTGGCGAGAGGGGAGACGGCAAGGATATCAGGAAGAAAAACTCCTTGATTTATCAGTAATTTCCTTGATCGCCGCTATTATCGGTGCCCGGGCTTATTTTGTCCTGTTAAATTGGGATCTTTTTCGCGGGGAACCGGTTACAGCTTTCTTTTTTTGGCAGGGCGGCCTTGCTTATCAGGGCGCACTTTTTGCTGTCTTGCTGGTGGGCTATTTCTTTGTCAGAGCCTGGAAATGGTCTTTTTTTCAGGTGGCCGATATTGCGGCTACCGCTGCTTGCGCCGCTTTAATTTTGGGAAAGATTGGCACTTTTTTGGCCGGTCTTGACTACGGTAAGCAAACCGATCTTCGGTGGGCAGTAAACCTGCCTGGTTTAGTTGGGTTACGCCACCCCGTCCAGCTTTATGAAGCAGGGGGCTATTTTTTGATTTTTATATTTTTATATCTTCTTTATTTTCGCAATCTTGCTTCTCCGAATATGAAAAGTGGTAAGGCTTTCTTTTCCTTCCTGATTCTAACTAGCATCGCTCGGGGGTTTTTAGAATTCTTTAGAGCTAGTCAGACGACCGTTTTATCTTGGCCGATTGCCACTTTAGTAAGCGGTGCTGTTTGCACTCTCTCTTTGTTTGCTTTATACTATTTTCAGATCCGTGATGCAAGAGGCGATGCACGGGCTTTTTTGAAAGGGTTTTTACTTTTAAACAACCGGATTTTGCGTAAAATTAGATTCTAGTTTATGTCTGATATGTTTAAAAAACAGCTTTTAAACGAAAAGGAAAATATCGAGAAAGAACTAGCCGCCTACAAAAGCGAAGATCCACTTTTGGATCCTGATCAGAATATTTCCAAAACGGTTGACGATGCCATTACTGTCTCGGAAGGGCACGATCGGATAGTGGCAACCAGACTTGAATTGAAGCAGAGGTTGGCGGAGGTAAAGGACGCTTTAAAAAAAATTGATGAAGGTACATACGGGGCTTGTGAGGCCTGTGGGGAAAAAATCAGCGAAGGTCGTTTGGCGGTTTTGCCGACAGCCAAGTTGTGCCTAAAGTGTGAAGCTAGTAACTAGCCACTAGCCACTAGTGATTAGTGGCCAGACACTTGACACCTGATACATGATACATGATACTTAATGAGGTGATAATATGGCACAAAGAATACTAGTTATTGAAGACGACCAATTTTTGAGAGAGCTTTATGATGAATTGCTTCGCGAGGAAGGTTACGAAGTAGATCTCGCTGGCGATGGGGAAGAAGGCCTGGCGAAGGTTTCAAAAGGTGGTTACGACCTTGTTTTGCTTGATATCATGCTACCAAAGATGGATGGTTTGGAAATCTTGCGGCAACTGCGCGACAAGCCTCCAGAAAAACCCAATGGACCAGTCGTACTTCTCACTAATCTCGGCCAAGACTCGATTATTAAAGAAGGATTCAATCTTGGGGCCGCCGGATACCTAATAAAGAGTGCCATGAATCCCGATCAAGTACTTTCTGAGGTTAAGGTTTTTTTAAGTAAAGGCAATTTACCTAAGTAATAAAAGTGGGTTAGTAGTTAACGCGCCTGCGAACTCTCTGCGGATGAGACAGATTAAAGTTTATATAAAACCTAGGCAAGAAAGGCTTGATAAATACCTCGCCTCAAGCTTAAAACCTCTCTCCCGTTCCAAGATCCAAAAACTTATCAAAGAAGGTTTTGTCCTAGTCAATGATCGATCCGCTTCCCCAGATTATAAAATTAAGCGCGGCGACACTTTAAAGATCGAGATACCTCCACCAAAACCAACCAAGATCTCCCCGGAAGCGATTCCCTTGCGTATTGTTTACGAAGACCCGCATTTTTTAGTAATTGACAAACAAGCTGGGATCGTAGTTCATCCGACAACCGATCACCCCGGCGGGACTTTGGTTAACGCAATTTTGTACCATCTTAAAAAAGTGCCGGGGATGGGGGAGACGACTCGTCCAGGAATTGTCCACCGTCTCGATAAAGACACCTCTGGTCTGCTGGTGGTGGCTAAAACCCAAAAAGCTCTGGAAGATCTAAAAAGTCAATTTAAAAGCCGCCAGGTTATCAAAAAGTACCTCGCTTTGGTGGGAGGTCGGCTCGAGCCGCCAGCCGGGACAATCGATAAACCAATTGGTCGCCATAGCGTGAATCGAAAAAAATTTACGGTCACTCCCGCTGGTAAGGAAGCAGTAACAAATTATAAAGTAATAGAATATCTAGCGCCGACCAAGAGGAAGGAAGGTGGCGGTTTTACTTTAGTCGAGGTAGAACCAAAGACTGGCCGTACTCACCAGATAAGAGTCCATTTATCTAGTATTGGCCACCAAATAGCCGGGGATAAGCTTTATGGAGGGAAGGCGGTACCGCGATTATTCCTACACGCGACTTATTTGGAACTTACCCATCCAAAAACGGGTAAGAGGGTGAGTTTTGAAAGCCCGCTGCCGGCCAGTTTGGAAAAGATCTTGCTTAAGATTAAGAACTAGAGGCTGGGCTCCCAGGTAACGAGTCTATTGTGGTAGACTAGAGATATGAGCGTCATTTTTGTTGACATAGCTCTTATTTTGGCTTTAGCAACTATTTTGGCTGTAATTTTTACTAAGCTTCATCAGCCCCTGGTCGTTGCCTATCTTTTGGTTGGTATTATCGCTGCTTCAAGTGGCATCCTTAAGGGATTAACCGGCGGTCCGACCTTAGATTTTTTTGCTGAACTTGGAATTGCTTTTGCCCTTTTTCTTATCGGTCTAGAACTGCGCTTTTCCGAGATAAAACAAATTGGCAGAGCAGCGGTGTTCCTGGGAGTTGGCCAGGTAATTTTCACTTCGCTTTTTGGCTTTTTAATCGCCACAGCCTTGGGAATTTCCAGTAAGGAAGCTTTATACCTAGCGTTTGCTTTAACCTTATCTAGCACTATCATCGTCATCAAGCTCCTCGAGCAAAAACGCGATTTAGATTCGCTCTATGGCAAAATCACTATTGGGTATTTAATAGTTCAGGATTTTATCGCAATTGCTGCTTTAATATTCCTAACTGGGCTTGGGAAGGGGGGAGAGGCTAGCGACTTTATAATCACTGCTACCCAAGGCGCGCTTTTGGTTGGGCTGATTTTAGTTTTAAACCGCTTTGTTTTGCAAAGTCTGTTTGACCGGTTAGCAAAAAATACAGAGGTGCTCTTTATTGCCAGTATCTCTTGGGCCCTTGTGTTTGCAGCGGTGTCGGTAAGTTTGGGTTTTTCAATAGAGATTGGTGCTTTTTTGGCCGGTTTGGGTCTAGCAAGCTTGCGTGAGGAGCAGCAGATTGCAAGCTGGATCCGGCCGCTGCGTAATCTCTTTATAATACTGTTCTTTTTAAGTTTAGGCTTAAAACTTTCTATAGCCACCATTTTTTCAATTTTTGGTTGGGTAGTACTACTTTCCTTATTTGTTTTAATCGGCAACCCACTTATTATGATGGTGTTTATGGGTTTTTTAGGCTTTCGCCGCCGAACCTCATTTCAAGTGGCTGTTACAAGCGCACAAGTTTCTGAGTTTTCACTTATTTTTGTTGCCTTGGGGGGCCGTTTGGGCCTCATCGAAGAAAAAATCATCAACTTGACTGCTGCGGTGGCTTTGGTGACGATCGTTCTCTCTACGTACTTGATTATTTATTCGTCAAAAATCTACCGGGTGCTTTCTCCGTACCTGAAAATTTTTGAGCGAAAAAACCTAACTGATAAACCTTTGCGGGAGGAAAAAGAGTTTTCCGATCACGTTGTTTTGGTTGGGGCCGGGAGATTGGGTTCTAATATTCTAAAGGGGTTACGAAGAAAGGGACACGAAGTTATTGTAGTTGATTTCGACCCAAGCGTAGTTAAAAATTTAGAAACCGCACAAATATCGGTTATCTATGGGGATATTTCCGATCCAGAGATATTTGAAAAAGCCCTCGGAAAAAATCCAAAAATGATAATTTCCACTGTTTTTGACCACGAAGACACCTATTTCATTTTGAAAGAAGTGAAAAACCTAAGATCTGCAATACCGGTGGTGGTTACGGCGGCAGAAAGCCAAGCAGCGCTAGACTTTTACAGACAAGGAGCAACTTATGTAATAATCCCAAGGCTTTTGAGTTCTCATCTGGTCGAGCGATATTTGCTCACTTCGGACTTTGCCGATTTAATAAGCGGGACCTTGCGAAAGGAACATCTTGAGGAATTAAAGCAGACCGGCGTGATTTGATTTTTTCCCTAATTTACAATTAAAATAATGATATGAAACCTGTCCGTCTAAAGGTTGGACCTACCCGTAAACTACCAATTTGGGAAAAGGCAAAAAAAGAAAAAAGAAAAAACCGGATCATTCGGATTGCGTTTCTCTTAATAGTCCTGATTATCTTGGTGAATGTGGCAATTCGAGTGCCAACCATTTATCATGTGCTTTCCCATCCCTTCGAAAGATTGCCAAACGATAAAGAAAAATTGGCAGATCTCGACACCTCGTTTAGAACAAATTTATTACTCGCCTCTTACGAAAAAGAAAGAGGTCTAGGTGACTTAGCTATTGCTTCTTATGAGCCAGCGGATAGACGGCTGACTGTTTTATTTTTCGATTTGTCAGAAAACCGAAAGTTGCAAATGATGGCCAATCATGTTTTTGAAAAGGAAGGGGTAGTTGGTCTGCAGAGGTTTATCAGTATGCAAACGGCAGTTCCTGTCGATCGCTACTTGGCATTTGAATCCTCTGATCTTACTTTTACCACCGAGAGCATGTTGAATTCTTATAAGGAAATAAAAAGTGCTAATTTTTTCCTTAAGGTGCTGTCCTTTAAGCGCTCTTTAAACAAAACCCTAAAGACCAACTTAACTTCCGCCGAGATTTTAAATCTTATTTGGCGGATCCGCGGAGCAAAATTTGAAGAAAAAGACCAACTTTATTTGAATAAAATTGGCTCTGGGGATCTTGCTAGCAGAGAAACAACGGAGGAGCTTAGCAATTTATTTGTTGACCGCAAAATTTCCGACGAAGGAGCAGCGGTGACGGTCCGAAATTCGTCCGGTAAGGCTGGTTTGGGAACAGTCTTAGCCCGCTATTTAGGTAATTTGGGAGTAACAATCGTGGCCGTTGAGACTGGTGAGGAATCTTCCCAAAAAAATTTTCTGCTTGAGAAAAACAGTAAACCACAGCTTGAAAAACGATTAGCCTCGATAATTTCTTTTAACAAAAAGAAAGCGGAAAAAGAAGATTTTTCTGGTGATATCTTGATCATAGTCGGGGAGGAAGCTATTAGGATGTTGACTTTGCCTTAACGTCCTGTTATAATACAGGCGATCTCTCTCCTTTCTTCCGAGGGGCGGCCAAAATTAGCCGCCCCTAAATTTTTCTAAAAATTAAAATTTCATCTGAATTCAAGGTCCGACCCGCCGTCGCCAAGGCTTTGGCGGGCAGGCCTTGAGCCACAACTTTTGGCCTCGAAGGCCTGGCCTTGAGCCTCAAACTTATAAAGTTGGCTTCAGGTGTCTGACACTCAGGTTCAAATTTTTTAAATTTGACAAGGGTATCTTTTATGCTTAATAATTAAACTAATGCCAGAATTACCTGTTCAAACAAATGTACCTCAAGCTAACGCAACCCCGAGTAGATTTAATTGGAAAAATGTTTTGTTGGGAGTAGTTATTGGATTGATTTTAATTGCAGTAATAGGGATAACTTTTTGGTATTTTACTAAACCTAAGGAATCAGAAACCCCCGTAACGACTACTACAAAAACATCAACGCCTTCGGCTAAGAAAGATGAAACTGCTGGATGGAAAACAACAACAAACGATGTTTTAGGCTACAGTATAAAATTTCCTAGTAACTGGAGTGGGGTAAGATGTAATTCTGACAGTTCTGATCATTTCGATGAGGGAGATTATGCAAAAGGTAACCCCGAAACAAGTAAAGTACTTGCTGGCGCAGATGTTTGTGCAAGTGGGGCCAGGACTAGAATCACAATTTATAGAGGGGGTAGTATGAGCTATTCAGAGGTAGTAGCAAGCTGGGAAAAGAACGGGCCAACGGATTATTCAAATTATAAAAAAGAAACTATTACTGTAGACGGTAAGGTTGGAATAAAGGTCTCGTATGTAACTAAAGAAAATCCAGGCCTGGGAATGGAGGTAGCAGGTGTTGAACACATAACATATGTTTTAAATGATAAAAGTAACCCTTTAACTATAGACTATTTTAGATATCCGGCCGATGAGTTAAACCCAGCACAACCTGATTATTCTAATATTTTGGAAAAAATGGTTTCAACCTTCAAATTCCTCGACTGAAGTTAGATTCAAGATCTAGGATTTAGGATCTAAGATCTAAGATCTAAGATCTAGGATCTAAGATCCAAGATTTAAGATCTTTTTCTTTAGGAGCGAAGCGACGCAGAGTGCGAAAGTACCCCCGATTTATCGGGGTTACGAAGCGATCTACATCCTACAACCGACATCCTATATCCAAAATAAGTTGACTTTGGGCTTTATTTGGGTTAAAATCCTACTACAATAATTAAAGAAAGGGAGAGGCTTTATCGTAACTGCCATGAGAGCAAAATAAATGCCATACATCGCTTTGGTCTTAGGAATATTGTTTGTTTCTTTTGTGCTAGCCTGGAGAGCAGCCAAAAGATTGGAGGGAGGCTCCAAATCTTCGGAAATAGCTGAAGGGGTCTTACTTTCCATTTCTCTTCCCCGGGAAAACGAAAAACTCCCAACGGCCGCTGAGCAGATGTTTGCCAGTCTGCACGGCCTTCTGACCTTCACCCCGTCCGTCCAAGAACATGTTTCTTTGGAGATGGCCAGTTCCCCAGAAGGGATTCGTTTTTATGCTTTCACCCCGCGGATTTTCAAAAATTTTGTCGAAAGTCAAATCTATGCCCAATATCCCGATGCCGAAATCCGCGAGGCGGTTGATTACACCAAAAGTATCCCCGCCGGGGCCTTTGTTTCGGCTACGGAACTAGCTTTAGCCCGCGAATTTATCTTTCCGATCAAAACCTTTCGTGATTTCGAAGTCGACCCGCTGGCGGCAATCACCAGCGCTCTAGTTGGTCTAAGGCAAGGAGAACAGCTTTGGGTACAGATGCTGGTGCGGCCGGTAGAAGATTTTTGGCAGGAAAGAGGTCATGAGTATGTCCAAATGGTGCGAGGGGGGATATCGCCAGTCACTTTGAACCCGCAGGATATTATGATTGATGTTGGAAAACAGATTTTATCGATCGGCGGCAATGTCACCACTCATGTCATGCGCGGACCGCAACCAGTGGAAGAGGTGAGACCAGTACCCGTGCGGCTTTCGGCGGGGCAAGAGCTGACTTTAAAAATGATTGAAAATAAACTCTCCAAGATTGGTTTTGAAACCAAGATTCGCTTGGTGGCGGTTTCCACCAGCCGCGAGAGCGTCGAGGCCCGGCTTTCTGGTTTGGTCAGCTCATTTAAACAATTTTCGACCGCCGACTTAAATAGTTTAGAAGCCGATCCGGAAAGTCCAAGCCCAGATGTAATTGTGAAGCAATACCAGGCTCGGAGCTTCCTGGAGAAGGAAAGCGGCAATTTTATTTTAACGACCGAGGAGTTGGCTTCCGTTTTTCACCTGCCGAATATTTCCGTGGAAACACCGACGATTACTTGGACCCGGGCCAAGAAAGGGGAGCCGCCCCTTGATCTTCCGGCAGCCGGGGCAAACATCATCGGCGAGACTGTTTTCCGGGATGTCAAGGTGCGTTTTGGTATTAAAAAAGCCGATCGGCGCAAACACGTTTATATCATTGGTAAAACTGGTACCGGTAAAAGCACCCTCATCAAAAACATGATTATCCAAGACATGCGCGCTGGAGAAGGCGTAGCGGTGCTTGATCCTCATGGGCAATTGGTCGATGAGCTTTTGGAGTTTGTTCCTGAAAACCGTCTTGAGGACGTGGTAATTTTTAACCCGGCCGATGCTGACTATCCAGTTTCTCTCAATATGCTTGAGATGGTCGATCCCAGGCAGCGGACTTTGACGGGCGATGCACTAGTAGATGTTTTCAAAAAATATTTTGCCGAAAGTTGGGGCCCACGTTTGGAGTACATTTTGAAAAACTGTATCCTGACGCTGCTGGAAGTACCAAGCACGTCTCTTTTATCGATCACAAGGCTACTGACTGATCGAGATTATCGAAAATATATTGTTGGCCTGATTCACGATCCGCAGATGAAGCTTTTCTGGAACAACGAATTTGCCCGGATGGAGCAGAATGAGCGGCTGATTACCGAGGCCATTAGCCCTATTCAAAACAAAGTCGGCCAGTTTTTAAACTCCGAGTTGATCCGCAATATTGTCGGCCAGCCAAAAAGTAGTATAAAGGTTGATGAAATTATCAATAGCGGTAAACTTTTCTTTGTTAGTTTGGCGACCGGACGGATTGGCGCCAACAACACGGCTCTGCTTGGAGCAATGATTGTTTCCCAACTTCAGTTTGCGGCGATGCGGCGGGTCGATGTGCCGGAAGAAACCCGGCGCGATTTCTTTCTTTACGCCGATGAATTCCAAAATTTTGCCACCGATGCCTTCGCGACCGTTCTTTCTGAGGCAAGAAAATATCGGCTTGATCTTACGCTGACCCACCAATATATTGAACAAATGCCAGAAGCAGTAAGAGATGCGGTTTTTGGCAATATTGGTAGTTTAATTTGCTTTACGATTGGGCCGACCGATGCCCATTTCTTGGAACGGGAGTTTGAGCCGGTGTTTTTGCAAAACGATTTAATAAATTTAGGTCGCTACGAAATGTATCTAAAATTGCAGGTTGATGATACCCAGAGTATGCCGTTTTCGGCGCGTAGTCTTCCACCAGTGACCGATGCCACTAGCTTGCGGGAGCGAGCCGTGGCTGCTTCCAGAAGCAAATATGGTCGGCCGGTTGAGCGGGTAGAAAAAATAATTAAGAAGTGGAGTGAAACCCGGTTTCGGCCCGGGGCACCACCCCAACCGCCAGCTTGGGCAGTCGAGGAAGAACAAAAAGTAAAGGAAGTACCAGTCGAAGGGCAACTATCCCCTGAACCGCCGGCGGCTCCGCCGCTGCCAGTCCAGACCGAAACAATACCTTTCGAAACACCAAGGCCTTTTACCCGAGAAAATATCCCCGGTCTAGCTGGTAATCCGTTTACCGCGAAAGAACCAGGCGCCGAAGGGGGTGGGGAGGAAGTGGAGGTATTCCGCTTTCCGCCAGGCCCTGCCCGTCCAGAAACTCGCGAACCAACTAAAGAACCACAATTCTCATCTCAGTCAGAAAATAAAAAGGAGGAATTCCCAAAGCCCCAAGTAGAGCAAAGTGAAGGCTCAACCGACAATCCGCCCCCGTTTGGCGGTGGCTCGGCAAGTGGGGTTAACCGCCAAGGCAGATAAGTTGGTGAATTAAAGATTTTACTGTAAAAGGAGGCTAAAAATTTATGTCAGTACCAAAGATTGATTTAATAAGACAGGCTCTTAGCGCGGCGGAGAGCAGTATCAAATTAGCCCGCCAACTTTTGAGTGAAGTTGAAGTGGAAGGTAGAGGTAAGGCAAGAGCAAAAGAGTTACCCGGTACCGTGGGGATGTTTGATGGCCAAAACATGGCCACCGAAAAAGGGGAGAACTTTCCGGTACCCGAAAATTATGCTTCCAAAAGCATCTTGGTTGTCGGCGATACGCTGAAACTAGTCAGCGATGGTGGCGAAAAACGGTTTAAGCAGATTGAGCACGTTAAGAGACATAAAACAACCGGTATTTTAACCAAAAAAGATGGTAAATGGGCGGCGGTGACGCCAGAAGGCTCTTATAAAGTTCTCAACGCCTCTGTCGAACACTTTAATGGCAACGTTGGGGATGAAGTATTGCTTCAGATTCCGGCCAACAACTTGCAGACTACCTGGGCTGCTCTCGAAAATATCAGCAAAAAAGGCAAAGAAGAAACTAAAGAGGCTAAGGAGAAAACAGAGACTGTTGAGAAAACGGAAGTAAAAGAAACAAAGCTTTTGGAGGAAAAAGAAAAGATTGCAACAGGCGAGACACAGAAGAAAGAGGAAGCACAGAAAAAAGTGAAGGAAGAAAAACCAAAGCAAGTCCAAGAAGCGCCAAAGGCGGAAGCCAAAGAAGAAAAGCCAAGGCAGGCTCAACCTACCCCAAAAGAAGAGACTAGGCCGGAAAAACCTGAGGCTGCGGCAGAAAAAGCACCGATCCCCGCCGAGGTGAAGCCAGCTCCAGCGGAGGAAGTAAAACCAGCTGCCGCAGAGACAAAACCGGCCCCAGCGGAAAGCGAACCGGCGCAAGCGGAGTCAAAACCGACTACCGAAGAAGTCGCCGAGGATGAGCTCCGATAAATCCAAATTTCAAAATTCAAAGTTCAAATATCATCCGAATTCAAGGTCCGACCTTGGCGCACAACTTCTTCTCATTTGGCATTTGGAATTTATCATTTGAAATTTTAGAGAGAGTGGGGGGGGGTCACTCCTCTTCCAGATGGTCACCTTCTTCTTGTTCTTTTTCGGCTAATTCTTCAAGAGATTGGTCATGGGTTTTGTCGTGGGCGGCGCTTGGTAACTCGCTCACTTCTATTTCCTCGATGGTATCATCGGCTTCGATTGGGACCGGAGCCTGGTGAGCTAAAAGGTTAAGCGCTTCTTCACGGACGTAAGGCGTGAAAATAGTCGTGTTAGTAGGGAAGGGGGAGATCTTAATTTTTGGGGAGCGGTTGGTTTCCCGGACAAAAATCGTCACCGACGATTTCCCCCTTTTCTTATTGGTATTTAAAGAAACTGATTTTATAAAAGCATCAAAGTTGCTGCCAGCTCGCAGGTTATTAGCCAGCGTTTTAGCTAAATAGTTCCCAATTTTACCGATCCGCTGCCTATTACTAGAAATTACGGTTACATCAGAGCGGTGTGGGGAAAGAATGACCGGGTCGCCAGCGCGCAGTCCGGCCAAGACAGATCCCATCGCCGTATCGGTAAGGGCGACTGTTGCCGTTTTACCCGGCTCTTCTAAAAAAATATCAGCCTTGACCGGCGGACTAATCTGAGCCGATTTTAAGTCCGCTTTCTTGAGCGAGGAAAGTCTGTTTAGATTTTTTTCGGCGATTGGGTTATAAGGGTCAAGCTTTAAAATTTTTTGATAAAGACTTTTGGCCCGCTCAATTCTTTTTGTTTCAATGAAAGCCCTGGCTAATCGATTCATCGTGTCAATATCATCGGGGTATTTTTTGAGAAGTTCCCAGTTTAGCTTTAAAGCCTCTGCCCAATCGTTCTTCAAGGCGGCAGCTATCGCTTCGGTGGTTTGAGGATCTAAATTTGCATGGTTGGCCATCGGATGTCCTTTCTTAATTCTCAAGTATAGATAACTTGGAGTGGTATTTGTCAAGTCTTGACAAAGAGGCAACGGGGCCCTTTAGTTTTTCATTTATGGTAGAATAGATTCGAGGTATTTTTGTATGTCAGGGCACAGTAAGTGGAGCCAGATTAAAAGACAAAAAGGGGTCGCTGATGCCAGGCGGGGGCAGGCGTTCACCAAGGCCGCCAATGCTATTACAATATCGGCGAAAGCTGGCGGCGGCAACCCAGAGACTAATTTCAAATTAAGGTTAGCAGTTGAGGCGGCGCGGACGATCAATATGCCTAAAGAAAATATTGAGCGGGCAATTGCCCGAGGAGTTGGTGGCGCCAAAGAAGGCTATCAGCTTGCGGAAATAACTTATGAAGGCTTTGGACCGGCTGGGGTCGGGATTTTGGTCGAGGCGGTCACCGACAACCGGTTGCGGACCGCTCAAGAGGTACGCAGTGTCTTTGAGCGAACCGGTGGGCGGTTATCAGGTGCCGGTTCCGTTGATCATCTGTTTAAGCCAATTGGGGAGATTGTAGTCCGCTCCCAGGGAGAACTAGATTCTGACCAACTGCTTTTGCTTGCGGCTGAAGCCGGGGCGGAGGATATCGAATCGGATGAGAATGAAGCGATTGTTTATTGTCAGATAGCCGACCTAGAAAAAGTGAAAGAAGCACTTGCCGCTTCTGGCCTCGAGATTATTGAGGCTCGGATTTCCCGCGGACCGGCCAGCCTGGTTAGAATTAGTGATGAGAAAGACGCTGCGGCAATCCTTTCTTTGGTGAACAAACTTGATGATTTGCCCGATGTTCAGAAGGTTTATGCCAACTTCGACATCCCGGAAGAGTTACTCTTACGTAGTACAGAGATTAAGAATTAAGATTAATTCGTACATATGATAATTCTCGGAATTGACCCCGGTACGGCAACGACCGGTTGGGGAATAATTAATTCCCAGCTAACAGCAAACAGAGAACACCCGCCTGCCGGACGGGCAGGGAGAACAGCTAAAACTAAAGATAAAAAAAGCAGTTTGCTGGGCGCTGAAGGCTGTTCGCTGTCCCTTGTGGGCTTTGGTTGTATTCTGACTGAATCTCAAGACCCGATGGGGGAAAGACTGCTTGTCCTTAAGAACGCTTTGAAAAAGATAATCAAAACCTGTCACCCAGACTGCGTCGTGATTGAACAGATTTTTTTCGGCGCCAATTCAACCAGCGCTATTTCGGTCGGCCAAGCTAGGGGAGTGGCGCTTCTGACAGCAACCGAGTTTAAGTTGCCAATTTTTGAATATACCGGATTAGCTGTAAAATTGGCCGTTGCTGACCATGGTAGGGCAGATAAAAAATCTATTCAGATAGCGGTAAGGAAACACCTTTGCGTAAAAAAATTACCCAAACCCAAAGATCAGCTTGGTCGCCAAGTATTTCGTTTCCGGGATGATGCTTATGATGCCGTTGCTGCCGCTATCTGCCACGTCCTTAAAACAGGGACCGGTGATCGGCGATCGGGGATCAGCAGTTAGGTTAAAGAGAAGATTCTTGGTTGGTTTTATCACTGATTCCTGATTACTGACGACTGATCACTGACCTTATGTTGACCAAAAGACAAAAAATTTCAATTAGTAGTGTGATACTGGCGGTTGGTATTTTTTTCCTACCGATAGTCGAACCGGCAAACAGATTTTATCTTCTTACCGGCTTGATTTTTGCTAGCTATTTTTTGTCTGTTTGGAGCATCTTCGGAGAATTTACACCCACCGAGCTTGTTAGTCTTTTCGTTTTGCCGGTTATTCTGACTGCTAGCTTCGGCCTTTTCCAGAGCCGATTTGCAGTAAGTACGCTGGTGCGCTTGATTTTAGCGTTGACGTATATAGTGACTATGTACACAATTTTGCTTTCCGAAAATATTTTTAATGTTTCAGTCGAACGAAATATCCCTTTGGTTCGAGCGGCGCGGACAGTCGGTTACTTAGCAACTTTATTTGTGGCTTTTGCTTTTTTTACTTTACTTTTCGGTCTCCGGTTAAGTGGTTTTATTTTTTCGGCTATTTCGGCAGTGGTAGCTGCTTTTCTCTTCGCTCAAGGACTTTGGCAAATTGAGTTAAAAGAAACCAATCTCTGGACCCTTGGCTATTTTTCCTTTGTTGCGGGAGCCCTTATTGGCGAAGTCTCTTTGGCATTAAGTTTTTGGCCACTCGAACCACCAAAAGTCGGTTTGGCACTGACGGCGGCGGTCTATGTTGTTTTGGGGATACTGCAACACCACTTGCGTACCGACTTAAAATTTCGGACTTTGTTTGAATATCTTTTTGTGGGGGCGGCCGTGGTATTTCTTCTTATTATTTCAACAAACTGGGGAGTCTAAAGACAGAAAGCAGGTATCAGAGAGCAGATAGCAAAAAAGACGGGAAGCTGGGATTTAGAGTGAGAAATTAAAAAACTGCTTACTGCTGTCTGTTTTCTGCCTGCCCGTCTGGCAGGCGGGCTGACTGACTGTGGGGTGGGGGAGGATTCTGCGTAAAAGGCGGTTTTAAAAAATCCCCCATCGGGCAAACGGGGTAGGGCGGGGATTTAGTTGATATAGTTTGATACATTTTGTTTCCACATGTGGAAAGATATAAAACTATAGGGTATAGGTCTCTAGTCCCACATTCCTCAAATCATAAAAAACCCGAATAAACTAAGCCTGCAGCAATCAAATCTTGCTAAGTCATAGGCTGTGCCCCCCACAGAGGAGGCCACTTGAAATAATTAAAAATTTGAGGCAAAAATAGAATTTTATACCGATATAACAATCAATATTTGTGTTTGATCTGGGTAAAAAATTTATATGCCCTGGACACGAAAATAAAAATTTAGATTGGCCTAACAAGCAAAATTCGGTTAAGACTGCTAATGGGCTTTTACAGTTGACGCCAGTCTTTTCTTTACCGAAACATTACGAGCCGCTGTAAAGGCCGTAGAGCCATTTTCATAATTGATGAGCACTTGTTCGGTGGTCCCAATCTTTTCTTCTTAAAAGAAAAAGAGAGAATTATAATTTTTAATTTTATATTTTTAATTTTACATCCCTGGCCTAACCCTCCCCTTGACAAGCAACCATAGCCGGTGTTAAGCTGAATATAATCGAGTATAATCCCTCAAATGCTCGATTATACTAGCTTCCCTACGGAAAGGTAGTCAATAAATTTTATGCTGCCTGACTGCAAAATTTTTTTATCATTAACACCGGCTAGTTACTACTCTCTGGAAACACTCTGTAATTTTGCATGGTGTTCACGGAAATTTTTACAATTTTTGATTGACTTGTCAGTTTATTTGTTAAAAACAGCTGAGGTAACTGTTGCCTATCGTAGGATATACCTGTTTCTTTAAGTTCATAATTAACAAATTTTATTGATATAACAAGAAAAAATTGCTATTTTAGCTTCAGAAGCGCAGAAAGGTTACATTAGAGGAAAGGGTTGATATGGAACTACCTTATCTTGAGGATTTTCTTTTATCCCTTCAGGTAAACGCATACTCACCCGAAACTATTTATAATTATGAGCAGGATTTGAAAGTATTTGAAAGATTCTTAAACGAGGAGCTAAAACTTTCAGGTTTTGATCAAGTTTCAAAGCAGAGTATCGAGTTGTTTAAGGCATATTTACATGCTAAAGATCGTAGGACCGCGACAGGTCAAGAAGCCGAAAAAGTTCTATCGTCTGGTTCAATCAATCGCGTGCTTTCTTCCCTGAGAGGTTATCTTAACTATCTTATTGAGATGGATCATAAAACCCCTATCTTACCGGAGCACATCAAGTTAATCAAAAAGGAGAGAAAACACCCACGTGTAGCTGAACTCTCTGATTTGGTTCGCTTGATTGAAGTGCCGAGTAGCCTTGAGAAAGATAAACTGGTTGCGGCCCGCAATCGCGCGATGTTAGAAATTTTATTTTCTACTGGGATGAGAATTTCTGAACTTTGTGGACTTAACCGAAATCAAATTGATGAAAGTGGCAAGATTTTTATTATGGGTAAAGGGAAAAAACAGCGCTTTGTCTATTTGACGCCGCGGGCGATGGAGCATTTGAATCGATATTTGGCGACCAGGAAGGATACTCTTCCCGCTCTCTTTATCCCCTACAGCGGACGGAATGTAACAAGCGCAAAACGCCGGATCTCAACAAATTATTTACAGGAGAAGATCAAGGATTATCGGGAGAAATTAAAAATCAATGTTCCAACCAGTGCCCACTCGTTGCGCCATGGGTTCGCTACTTATCTAGCCGAAGAAGGCGCCAGCCCAGCGGCCATTCAAATCCTTTTGGGCCACGAATCACTCGATACGACGACCCGCTATGTTCATGCTTCGGACCGCTTTGCCCAAGAAACCCACCGCAAGTTCCACCCGCTGGCAGAGCCGGAAGATTAAATTCGGAGATCAGGGATCAGTGATCAGCAAATAACACCTACGTCTTGACGGAACCCCAATTCTGTTATAACATCGTTAGTACGATGAAATCAAAAATCATTCGGGTTGGAAATTCAGCCGCCGTAACAATTCCCAAAAAGTCTTTGGAGGAAAAAAGCCTTCAGGTTGGTGATGAGGTAGAAATTGAGGTGAAGCCATTAAAAAAGAAGCCGATTGTTTCCCCAGAATTCCTTGACTGGGTTGATCAGTATATCGAGAAAAACCGACCCTCTCTCGAAGAGCTAGCTAAAAAATGACTAAATACCCCAGTTTAGAAGAGGTAGTGGCTCTTCATTTCCGCATAATCCAGAAAACCGGTGGTTCCTCTGGGGTTCGGGATTGGGATTTACTTTCTTCTGCCTTGGGGCGGCCGCAAGCTAGCTTTGGCGGCGAGGATCTTTACCCTGATGTCTTTCTCAAAGCATCCGCTTTAATTCAATCTTTAATTTTAAATCACTCTTTTGTGGATGGAAATAAGCGTACAGCTTTAGCCGCTTCCGAGTATTTTCTCTTTCTAAATAAAATTAAATTAGGGGCAACCCAAAAAGAAAAAGTAGAATTCACGCTTTGGATAGATAACCAAAAACCAGCTATCGAAGAAATTGCTGGTTGGATCAAGAAACACGTTAAAATGGGATGCCCCGGCGCTTTCTGATCACCGATTTTATGATGGGGCCTGCGCCGACGGCCGCCACGCTTATTCTCATCCTTCACGATATCCTGAGATACATCTACGTCAAACTCATAGATGTAGCCGCAAGACAAACAATTAAGATAGGCCCCGTACCAGTCTTCCTCTGGAATCAACGACCCCCGGCAGCGTGGGCAGAGCCGTGGTGGGGTGTATTTACCTACCTTGTTTTGATTCCCTCGATCCCGATTCGAGAGATTACGGACAGCGGCGGAAAGAGTTGCCACCAACTCACCATAACCGGCACAACTATCCGACCCGTCTTGAAGGATTGCCATCCTTCCCTTTTTCGCCAGTTGACCGACATGGTGACCCCCGGCTCTGATATCACTATTTGGATAAAGCCTTCCAGCAATCTCCTGGGCCAGCAAACCAAAGAGGAACTTAAGCCAGAGGATGGTAAAAACCTCAGGACTTAGGTTCCAGGGATTGGCGACCTCCATGACGATCTCCCGGTTGAGGGCAAAGCGACTGGGAGTTGGGGCTACAGCAGCCTTTCCCTTCTTTTTCCTCGATTTATAGCGCTCCTCAACAGACAGCAAAGCGACCTCCCTTCTCCCCGACCACTCTCCCAGGTGTTCTCGGTAGGATGTTTTGGATTTTCCAAAATATTAGCAAAGAAAGGTTAATAAAGCAACTAAAAGGTTGTTAGGTTAATAATTTTTGTTTTTTATCTAAAAAGCAGCAGCGAGTAAATGCAAAACCCCCGACCATTCGGGGGTTTTGCTTATTTTCCCAAGTTCCAGAAATCGATTAAGCTGCTTCTTCAAAGCGGACTTTGAATATCTTTTCCAAAAGTTTCAGAGCAAATCCAATCGCCACCAATAAAATTGGCCAGGTTGGTAGGTGGCCACCGGTTATCGGTAATCCAGCTACTGCCGCCAAGACTTTTCCAGGTTGGGGCACAACTACTGGTTGCGGTAGAACGCCAGGGCCAGGTACCTCGGGTACCTCTGGCACTGGAGCGCCAATCTGATTTTCGTTCAATTCGTTTTCCACATCAATCGAGAAATTGATGCCACCACTACGGACCATTCCATCGCCGGTATTTTCATTAGCAGAATTGCCGCCAGTATTTAGATCGGCCCCAATATTATTCTCTACATTAGCGTCATTGCGAAGAGTAATATCGATATCGTTATTCACACGAACCGAAGAATTATTGGTGCTATTGGTTCCTGTATGGCTGTTGCTCGCCGAAAAGTTGCAGTTCCCGTCGCAGGCAAGGTTCATCAACGAGTCAAAATCACCGTTGATATTCCCGCTGTTGGTCACCGAAATTAAGCCATTTATATCTCCGGAAGAAATCGTGCCGTTTCCGGTGTTTTGACTAGCGGAGTTTCCACCGGTATTGGCAGCGACCGAAATATTATTGTTGATCGTCGCATTGTTGGTAGAGACAATCGTGGTGTTGTTATTGATTGAGACCGAAGCGTTGTTGGTAGAGCTAGCTCCCGTATTTGAGTTGGAAGCGTCGGTTGCCAACGCAACACCAGCGGTTAAGATCAGGCCAGCAAAGAGAGCAGCTGTCCCTGCAACCACATTTGTCCAGATGTGTTTCATATTCACCTCCTTATCAATGCCCTCCTTATAAATGTCACTAATACCCCAGCGAACAATGGAATTAACAAGTATTCAAGCTTAAAACCATCAAATAAACTAGGATCAGCGCTAAAGCGGGCAATCGAAAAATCGCCTGGTCCGCTGCTATTATCATTCGCACCGAGAACCAAGGCATTACTATTGCTGTTCTCACCGGAAGCAGAATTTGCGGCTCCCAGCGAGAATAATCCGCCTTGGGTGGGACCGTGTTTCAATCCTGGATTTGGTGAGCTGGCAACACCACTTGGCGAGATGGCAATTGATTCATCTGGGCTTACAGTTATATCAGCTGCCCCAGCTGTTTCCTGCCGGATGTTACCAAGGAAGCTGCCAAAGACGTTGACAATTGTTAAGATAAAGCGGCCACCGACAAAGTTATTGTTGATCATGTTGACAATATTTGCGGCAACATTGACATCGCCGGTTTTTATTATCCCCGACCCGGTGTTTTTCGAAGCAGAGTTGCCGCCAGTATTGGCATCTATCATCACGTTGTTTGCTAGAGTGGCGGTATTATTTACAGTAATATCAGTGTCGTTGGAAACATTAGTGTTGGCATTGTTGGTGCTATCGGCACCGGTATTTTGGTTGCTGGCAGACAAACTTCCATCAGGATTGATGGTGAAGGTGAAAAATGGTGAGTAAACGCCGCTGCTGGCGTCGCCGCCAAACAGCTGACCAGTCCAGGTGCCCAAATTGTTTACCAGAACCATCCAAATTGTCCCCCCGTTGCCGATAGTGTTGGTGTTCGCCACATTGGTAACTTTAAGGGCGGCGTTCACATCGCCAGTACTTACACTACCAGAGCCAGTGTTTTTGTCGGCGTCGTTATTCCCGGTGGTGGCGTCCAGCGTGACATTGTTCAGGACTTCGGCGGAATTGGCTAAGGCAATGTCGGCATTATTTGTCAGATCAGTAGAAGCGCTATTGCTAGAATCCGCGCCAGTGAGACTGTTACTTGCCCCTAGCGAACCAAGGGAAGGATTGATACCGTTGCCTTCTAGGCCTTGCAAAACAATGTCACCGCTTAGATTTCCAAAGATATTAACGATGCCAAGAAGTAGTTGCCCCGGGCCTAAGAAAGTGTTGTTTAATAAGTTAATTAGATTGAAAACAACATTGGTATCACCAGTTGTGATCTGCCCATCGCCGGTATTTTTATCAGCCGTGTTATTTCCGGTATTAGCGTCAATTTGGTAATTGTTGATTACATTACCAAGATTGTCGATCAAAATTGTGTTGGTGTTGTTCAAGTCGGTCGAAGCGTTATTCGTTGAGTCGGCCCCGGTGGTATCATTAGACGAACTGGCTTGACCCCCTACCCCAGTTGGTGTAAAGGTGTCATAATCAATAACAATATCACCGGTTTGGTCATCGTAAACATTGAAAACTTCGTAGCCGACATTGACATCGTTGGCGGTGTTAATCGCGGTAAGGATGACTTCCGAATCGCCGCTATTGACGGTTCCATCACCAGTGTTTTTGCTGGCCGAATTATCTCCACTATTGGCATCAAAGTCGACTAGATTATTAAAATCAGCATCGTTGTCTATCCCAGTAGAATTCGAATTGTTTATATCGGTGGAGGCGTTGTTGTCGGATCCAGATCCAGTGTTGGAATTTGAAGAATTCAAATCCCCAAGACTAATTGTTTCGCATTCGGTGGGACATTCCAAACTGCCCAAAGAGATACTATTGGCGTTTGTTTCTAAACTCCCATTAATTCCAGCGTTACCGGTGGTTACTGATCCGTTGCCGGTATTTTCATCGGAAGAGTTATCTCCAGAAAGCGAATCAACGGAAACGATGTTGTCAATGTCCGCTTCATTATCAATAGTAGTGTCCGTATTATTATCAACGGTTGTATCGGCGTTGTTGGTAGAATCAGCGCCGGTGTTGGAGTTGGAAGAGCTTGGATCGCCAGCACTGTTATGATCATTGTGGTGATGGCCAGAACCATCGTTGGTCCCAGAATTGGTTGGGTTTACCGCTGGTTGTTCTTGGCCTGGCAGTGTTGGTGTATCGGGAAACTCCGGTGTACCAGGTAAACTTGGGGTCGAAGGAAGTTCTGGCGTAGCCGGCAACTCTGGGACTGCATAAACAGCGGTTGCCGCAAAAAATAGCGGGTAAATAACTAGTACTAAACTAGCTAAAATATTTAAAATTTTTTGTTTTGTCTTCAAATTTAGTACCTTTCGCTTAGCAGGAAGCAATCTTCAATAATCTTAAAAACTATTACCTGCCAGCCAGTAATCCATTGGTTCTTGGGTTCCTCCCCGCCCCGCCACTTGGCGAGACGAGGTAGGATTCCCAAGAAAATTCCTTAGTCTAGTGAGTTGGAATTCACGTCAGTTGAGACTGATACCTCAACATCAGTGTCTCCAGTTTTGACACCGTCACTAGTATTCTTGTCAGCGCTGTTGTCACCAGTATCAGCTTCAATATCACCGTTATTGTGTACAGAAGAATTGTTCACTTGAGTCACGTCGACATCATTGTCAACTTCGACTTCAGCTTCGTTCTTGCTGTCGTATCCGGTTTTCTCGTTGCTGACTTCCCAGTCACCGCCGACTCCAGCTTCTATTGTAGCTTCGTTGGAGTTGCCGGAAGTGTTGAGCTCTACGCTAACATCTGCATCTCCGGTGTCTACAGAACCTTCGCCAGTGTTCTTGTCGGCGCTGTTTTCACCGGTTTCTGCTTCAACATCGATGTCATTAGTCACACCTGAGTCAAGGTTGTTTGTTTGAAGAATATCGACATCATTGTCGACTTCTACTTCAGCTTCGTTCTTGCTGTCTGCGCCAGTGGTGTCATTGGCCGCAGAAGGATCCCCACTACCTAAACCATCAATCTCAAGTACGTTTTCATTGACATCGGTCCCGACCATTACATCGACTTCAGCGTCACCAGTTTCGACGGACCCATCACCGGTGTTTTTATCAGCACTGTTTTCACCGGTTTCAGCATCAACATCGACGTCGTTGTGCACGGAAGCGTTGTTCGTCTGGGTAACATCGAGGTCGTTGTCGACTTCAACTTCAGCTTCGTTCTTGCTATCTGCGCCAGTCTTCTCGTTAGAAGCCGATAAATCGCCGCTTTCGCCCATAGTCAAGGTAAGCGAATTGGAATTACCAGCAGTTTCGATGCTCACCTTCGCGCCAGCGTCACCAGTGCTAACACTACCATCACCTGTATTCTTATCAGCACTGTTTTCACCAGTTTCCGAATTTATCTTGATGGTGTTGGTGACATCTAGGTTGTTGACTTGGCTAATAGTGACATCGTTGTCCAATTCCACTTCAGCTTCGTTGTGGCTATCTGCGCCGGTGGTGTCGTTGTCTGCGGAAGCTGCCATAGCCGGAGCCAGTGCAAAAGCAATTGAAGCGGCTCCGCTAAGCGCAGCGTAAAGAAGTTTCTTTTTGTCCATGTATTCTTGTTTCACCCCCTTTCAGGTTTGAGTAGCTTTCTCTATAGATATGTAGTTTTCAAACAGGTACACCTGGTTTTCGGAGGCAGCTCGCAGGAGAGAACGATCAGTTTAAGGATTCCTAGTCTGATAGGAAAACTATTTTGCTTTGTTCTTATTTTATATAGAATGTTCCGATAATGTCAATACTGTTTTTATTTTAGACAGATACGCCTTGCAATGTCAACCACCAACCAAGCATTTTTATTGTTAGGTTTGGACTTTTTTATATTTTTAAATAACATTTATTCTAATCTTTTGCCAATTTTTCTTTCGGTGATCTCTTACAAAATAAGCCCGCTAGCAAACGTTTGGCCAGTTATAAGAAAATACCAAACCAGCTGCTAGTAGTTGGTTTAGGGGTTACTTACTGGTAACCTGTTTTGGGACTGTCGACAGGGGGTCACCCTGTCAGGTGGAAGGGTAAGGGTCTACCTGAAGGTGATTTCTAAGGTTTGTTTTTCTTTCCCAATCTCCCCTACTTCGACCGTAAATTTCTTATCAGTTGGTGCCACGACAAAGGCAACATTGCTTTTTTTGGTTGCCTGGGGGCGGATTTCCACACTACCTTGGTGGACAGAAGGGGCAAATTTTTGACCGTCGGTTCTCACGAAACGGAATAAATCGACCGGAAAAGCGTAAAGCGCTACTTTGTAAGGATTTTCAATTTCCATATTGACTACGAGGAAGACTTTACCTTTGATTGGTCGAGCCACTTTACCTTGGACAAGAATAGAATCGGCAATTTGGGCATTGGTGACCACCAGTTTGAGCTTGCCATCAGTTCCTTTTCTTTCCTTCGTCCGGGCAACTATCTCATAGGATTGGTTTATTTTGACAGTTGGTTTTTCTTCTGGCGCAGAACCCTTCTTACTAAAGATGAAAAAACCTAAAGCGATGATTGCTATAACGACTAGTCCGGCGATCACTAAGTTTCTTGGGTTTTTAAACCAAGCGGCGAGCTTATTTTGATTCATTTGTAGAAGCCCATTAGTCATAAAGTGAGCCGTATTATCGCTTAGAGCTTATAGCTTTGTCAAGTCTTGATGTTGGGATTGAAAAAGATTACTTACACACCCATAATTAGTTGGTTATTTTCGACCCAAACCTTTACTTGGGAACCGCGTTTTATTGTTCCAGCAAGAATCTCTTCCGCGATTTTTTCTTCTAAATGGTCGGCAATGTAGCGGCGGAGCGGTCGGGCACCGTAAGTGGGGTCGTAAGCAATCTCCGCTATCCAAGAAAGCACTTGCGGATCAACCGAGAGATAAACATCTTGTTTTTTCAGACGGGCAGCAAGTTCGCCGATCATTAAATTTACTACTTGAGTTACTTCTTCAACCGAGAGGGGTTTGTAAACAATAATATCGTCAAAGCGGTTTAAGAACTCTGGCTTGAAGGTTCCTTCGCGCTGTAGCTTTTCCAAAAGGGACTGTTTTAAACTACTCGTGGCGGTTCCTTGTTGGATAGATTCGCGGATAAATTCGGCACCAGCATTGGAGGTAGCAATAATAATCGTGTTGGTAAAAATTATTCTTCGGCCAGTCGCATCCTCTGCTACACCTTCATCAAAAATTGGCAAAAAGGCTTCTTGAATCTTTGGATGAGCTTTTTCCATTTCGTCAAGCAAAATGAGGCTATATGGGTTTGATCGGACCTTCTCGGTAAATTCTCCTCCTTCTTCATACTCGCCTGTTCCGGGCGGGGCACCGATGAGGCGATTCAAAGAAGAAGCATCTTGAAACTCACTCATATCAACTCGAATGATCGTTTCCTCACCGCCAAAATAAAAGGAAGAGAGCGCTTTTGCGGTTTCCGTCTTGCCTACTCCGGTTGGGCCGAGGAAAAGAAAACTGCCGATTGGTTTTTTGGTTTCCCGCTCAATTGTTCGAGCTCGGCGAAGGGCACTAGATATCGCAACAATTGCCTCTTCTTGATCAATGATGCGCTGGTGCAGAATTTCTTCCAAGTGAATTAGTTTTTCGGCTTCTTTGCCGGTCGCTTCTCTGACCGGGATTTTTGTTTTTTGGCTAATGATTTCTTCGACATCGGCACTTTCCAGCAAATTCTTCCTCTTCAACGAGACTGCGGCTGCTGCTTCATCAAGGAGATCAATTGCCTTTCCCGGCAAGACGCGGTCCACTAGATACCTTTCGGCTAGTTCTACAGTTTTGCAGATTGCTTTATAGGTGATCGTTACTTTATTTTTTAGTTCAATTTTTGGGGCGGCTTCCTCCAAAATTCTGATAGTCCCCTCTTTGGAAGGCTCTTCGATGTTGATAATCTCAAAAGCAGCCGCAAATGTGCCTTGCGTTTCAATGTGTCTTCGGTAGCTTTCGCGAGTGCTGGTAGCAATCACTTGTAAGCGGCTAGAACCTAAGGCGTTCAGGAAGTGGCCGGTGACATTCACACCAGTGCCGGAGCCGCCGGCAAGGTTTTCGAGCTCGGGGACAAAAAGAACAACATTGCCAGCGTGGGTAACTTCGGTGAGTAGATTTTGAATACGCGCTTCTAGTTCGCCAGCGGCCGCCCCGGCGGTGAGGGCAGTAACATCAAGTTCCAGGAATCTTTTGTATTCAAGTGCGGCCGGTAGAGCCCCGCGGAGAGATTTTTCCGCCAGACCATAGACAATCGAACGCTTCCCAATCCCCGGCTCACCCAAAAAAATGACGTTTCTTTTTTCACTGCGGGCCAAGACCTCTTCGATTCTTTCAATTTCTTTGTTTCGCCCGACCAAAAAGGCCGCCAGCTTGCCTTTTTGCATCTGCTGGGTAATATCAAAGGTGAACCGCTCGGTTTCTAGGGTCCAGCCGCCCGTCCAAAGATCACTGATTCCAGGCCCGAGGCTTTCGGGAGACCGCTCCCAAAGAGGCGGTGGCTTACTTTCTAGAATAATTCTTGACCAAAAAACGATGTTCAATAAATCAGCTTCTTTAATTTGTTTATCAAAAAGAAGCTTTTGCAACGCCGGTGCCTTACTGGCGGCCGCCAGTAAGATGTCTAGAGTATCGAGGTAGCTTCGGTTTTCTTTTTCCGCCCAAGTTTTTGCGGCAGCGGCAATTTCGCTAAAATTAATTTGCTGTTCGAGAGGGGCGTCGGTGAAGACTTTATTCAAGTCATTTTGAGTAATATCTGCCCTCGCCAAAACAAATAAAACTTCCTCGTTTTTTAAAAGGCTCGAAAAAAGATCTTTTAACAAATTTATTCGAGGGATTTTTAAAATAAATCGCGCCGCTTCTAGGCTAAAACAATTGGCTAAGTTTACTTCCCCACCCTTGACGAGAAGTTGGGGCTTTTCTTTGAGGACCTTGTCGCGGTAAAAAATTTCAAAGAGGACAAAAATTATCGCCAAAGCAGCTACCAGATATAGGAGGTTGTTAATTTCCGTAGTTACAGAAATTAAAAAAAGTAAAATTAACAGACCCGTAACAGATGCTCTGATACTTCTAACTAGTGTAGAAGAATAAAGATTGGCAAAAGACGCAACCGCAAATATTCTTGATTTGTTAGGCAAAAATTGCTCCATATAAAGAAAGGATTACAAAAGCTGGTAGTGCATACCAGCTAATGAAAATTAAAATTTCGACGGCTAGCAAGACTGAAAGAATAAAAATATCAAAGATGATTAGCAAACTTTTGAAAACTACCCCGACGACAATCGCCGTGCGGACTAAGCCTTCGCGATATTCATTTTTCCACGGCTGGAAAAAAGTCGTGAAAAGCTCTTTGATGGAAAAAAGATGGGCAAAAGCGGCGAAAATAAAGCGCAGGATTTTAAACAGCTTGATCGGCGCTTCTATCGCCCACCACCGCAAAAACTCAAACGGCAATATTGCTAAGTAAACCGAAACGGCAGGCGCGTTCATCACACCTTTAGTTTAGCATAAAGAGCGGTTGGTAGTTAAGGGTTTTGAAATTTTGGGAAAAAGGCGCCGGTGGTTTTTTTGTATTCAACGTACTCTTTACCAAATTGTTTAGTTAATCCTTTCTCTTGAATTACCAGGGCGTGGTACCAGAAAATTAAGGCCGAGAGTGGTGTGAGGAGTAAGACGGCGGAAAATGAATTCAGGAAAGTGGCGACGCCTAATATAATAAAAGGATAGGTTAGGTTCATCGGGTGGCGGATATAGCGGTAGGGGCCGGTTTTGACTAAGTTCACCGGTGAAGCTTGCCATGGGTTTGGACTTCCCCCGCCGTCGCGAATTAAATAATAAACACCAGCAAGATAAATAGGAAAAAAGATCAGCCATAAAACTAAACCAAGAATCTGATTAGTCGGCTCGATAAATGGTTTAGGAAGATTGAGGACTCGATCTGCCCATAGACTGATTCTAAAACCCACGTAGATGACCAAGAGCAAAAACGGCAAGGCCCAGATTAGTGAAAGAACGATTTTGTTTGTCGGTTGTCGTTTCATAACTTTAGCTTCGAAGGCCTGGCCTTGGCGCACAAAAATCTAAACTAATTCGTCATAAAGTTTTAGGTGATCAAGTAAAAGACGAGTAATAAGAAACTTTTCCCGGACCCGCTCTTTGCCTTTCTTCCCCATTTTGACCGCTTTATCTGGATTTTTCAATAAGTAAACAATTTTTTCGGCAGTTTGGGCGGCCGTAGTTACCAAAAATCCAGTTTCCCCATCGACGATTTGCCCGACAATTCCGCCAGCCTTGCCACCGATCACCGGCTTTCCTTTCCACATGCCTTCCGTGACTGTCAGGCCAAAACCTTCTTTAGTGGATTTTTGAATAATTATGTTGCTGACTGTCTGGAACGCGTTCACTTCTAAGTTGAACACCTTATCCTGGTTGCTTAAAATAAATATTGCCGGATCGCCCTTGGCATATTTTTTTATATCGGCGACAACCTCGTTAGCTTCTGGGTCGTCAGCGGCAAACGATCCAATCAAAGCTAGTTGCAGGGTGGGAATTTCCTTCTTAGCCTGCCGGTAAGCATCAATTACTCCCCAAGGATCTTTCCAAGGGTCGAAGCGAGAGATTTGGGAAATTAAAGGTTTTTCGGGATTGATTCCAAATTGACTGATGATTTCTTTAGCCTTGTTTTGCGGAAGTGGTCTATTCTTGACACTAAGCGGATCGATCGCCGGGGTAAATATTTTTGCTTTTTGCGGTTCTAGTCCCGGCCCGAGATATTTTCTTAAAGTAAAAATGTAACAATCGTATTTCTGGATAAAAGGCAGGAGGAAACGCCAGACAAAAATATTGGGGTGGGAAGTATCGATATGGCAGCGCCAGATACTGGGGTGAAGATTTGGAAGGTGGCCGGCGACGGCAGCTAGCTGAGGATCGTGAACCACCCAGATATCAGTTTTCAGAGCGAGCAAATCCTTGGCTACCCCCTCATTTATTTTTAGATAAAGCTGTCTTTGGGCCTCCGATAAATCTCCCTTTTTTCCTTGGAGGTAGTTGTGCATTTGTTTGGTGGTTTCGAAAAATGTCTTTGGGACCTTGATGGTATACCAGCGAGCCGCTAGACCAACACCGTTTAAAAGCGGCACCAGAGTGTAAAGTATCTCGGCCACTCCCCCACCACTGGCGGTCGTGTTGAGATGAACCACTTTTAAGCCAGCTAGTTTTTTGGCAAATTGTTCAATTTCCGAAAAAACTTCGGCGCTTACTAGATTTCTATATTTTGCTAATCGGATAGGCCCGAGTTTGATCGCCTGAATCATTTACCTTTTACCCTCCTTTTTTTACTTTGAGTTTTTCCTTTAAACCAACCAGGCGTCCGGAAGCCTGGACCTTTACCACGTTTTTTCATACCTACACCCCAGGGGTGAATTAGGTTTACACCTGCGTCATTCTAAAGTTTGGTGTTTTATCATTTCTAGTTTCTTGCCGTAATCTCCTTGGTCTAGGACGAATTGTTTGTAATCCCGGAGAGATTTAAATTGATTGAGAATTATTTCTTTAAAGCAGGTGGCAGCGTCGGTTATTCCTAAATACTCCTTATAAGAAGACCAAGAATAGGTTTCTAAATTTTTGGTTATGAAACTCACTAGTGGATTGAGATGGATGTACCTTGATAAATGTAGGAGCTGCTCATCGGTTTCTATGTGAACCGCTTTGAATTCACCCTGAAAAAGTGGTCCGGATCTTTTATTTTTGGTATTGAAATATTTAGTGTAACTATTACTTAGTTTACTGACAAATTCAGTGATGCCCCGATCCCTTTTTTGTTGCAGGAGAATATGAAAATGGTTAGGCATTAGACTGAAACAGATAATCTCGACAAGCTTTTTATTGATATCTAATGGGGTGCCTAAAGGTGAAAAAAGTGAAAACCTTGGTTTGGGGCCTTCAACTGCGTAATAAAGCATGGTTCTCATAAACCGTTTGTAGTCAGCTTTGTCATGAAAGATGGGCATTTGAGCTACGCCGCGGTTAAACACATGGTAGTATTCAGTATTGATAAAAGGAATGGCTCTTGAGGGCATATAATTTAATTAAAACATAAATTTCCGAAGGTGTAAATGGTAAACACCCCAGGGGTGTAAACCGAGATTATGCTTCTTATTTGCCTTGCAATTTTTCTAGGTGCTTTTTAATGTAAGCCTCGTAGCCCACTTCTTTTGGCTGATAATATTTCCGGCCCTTTAATTTATCCGGCAAAAATTGCTGTTTTGTATATCCCCCGGGAAAGTCATGTGCATATTTATACCCCCTACCATAGCCTACTTTGCCCATCAAAGGAGTTACTGGATTTCGCAGATGCAAGGGAACCGGCTCGTTCAAAGTTCTTTTCACATCTTCTCGCGCTCTCTTTAGAGCCATATACGAAGCATTAGACTTTGGTGCCGAAGCTAAATAAGTGGCCGCTTGGGCGAGATTTAAAGCCGCTTCTGGCAAACCGACAAATTGCAGTGCTTGGGTAGCGGCTACCGCTATCCGAAGGGCTTTTGGGTCGGCGTTGCCAATATCTTCTGAAGCTAAAATAATCATTCGGCGGGCAATAAATTCTGGGTCCTCCCCGGCTTCCAGCATTCTCGCCAGCCAATAAACTGCCGCGTCAGGATCAGAACCACGCATTGATTTAATGAAAGCAGAAATCGTGTTATAATGCTCTTCCCCACTTTTGTCATACAAAAGTCTTTTTGATTGGAGAGCTTGGGCGATTTTTTCTGCTGTGACCAAACGTTTGCCATTTTTGGTTCTTGTTAAATTGGTAGCAATTTCCAAGGCGTTTAAGACCACCCGAGCATCACCATTTGAAGCTTCCTGAAGTGTGTCTGAAACTCTCTCTGCTAGTTGAACATTATATTTACCCAAACCTTTTTCTTTGTCCTTTAGAGCCGACCCGATTATTTTTTTAATATCGGCTTCATTTAAGCGGTCCAAAATTAAAACTTTACATCTCGAAAGAAGTGGCCCGATTACCTCAAAAGAAGGATTTTCCGTCGTACAGCCAATTAATATAATGGTTCCATCTTCGACTGAAGGCAGCAGAATTGCTTGTTGGGCTTTGTTCCAGCGGTGAATTTCGTCGATGCAAAGAATTGTTTTTTGGCCGTTTTTTAGTCTCTCGGTTGCTTCTTTGACCACCTTTTTGATTTCGTTTACACCAACCTCAACTGCTGAGTAAAATGCGAAAACACTTTTTGTTTCATTGGCAATTATTTTTGCGAGAGTGGTTTTGCCGCTCCCCGGCGGCCCCCAAAATATCAAGCTTGGAACCTGGTCTTTCTTCAAGAGAATAGAAATAATCTTACTCCGGCCGACTAAATTCGTCTGTCCCACAAACTCTTTTAAACTTTGCGGTCGCATCCGATCAGCCAGTGGTCGATAAGTTTCTTCCATAGCAAGAGCAATCTTAGCGGAAGTACCCTCTTTGGTCAACAAGCAGTGGGGTTGGGTTATTTGGTTTCGGTGTAGGCTATTTTCTGGAGGTTACAATTTTCGTCAAAAACAAAAGTGGTTATCGAAGCCATAGCGGCATTATAATTTTTGATCATTTGTAGTGGTTTACCTTCCAGGATAAGACGCAAAGCAAGAATCGGATATTCATGAGAAACACAAATTATTTCCTCGCCTTTGTGTTTCACACATAGGTTAAGCGTAAAACTTTTTATCCGAGCAGCAAGCTGGGTTAGATTTTCCGGTACTTCCCGAGTAGCTGGGTCATTGACGAAAGCTTCGTAGTAGTTATTGGTAAAAAGCTCTTCCAGTTTATAAGCTTGCCAATGGATAGCATCAATCTCGGTTAGGTCGTAAGCATGGATTATTTTTGCTTCTGGCAGATATTCCCCAATGATGTTAGCCGTTTCAAATGTTCGCTCCAGTGGCGAAGTATAGATAACTTTAACTTTCGATTTCTTGAAAAACTCCCCTAATTTATTAGCCTTTTCTTTACCTTCGGTGCTTAGGCGGTAACCCGGTATTCTACCCGGTACCGACCGTTGCGGGTTTTCGTAAGGCGCGTGGCGGACAAAGTGGATAGCTGTATTCATTGCCAACTCTTCCAAAAATAAGATATACCCCAGATTAAAAGCAAAAGTCCAATCAAAATGGAAAAATTAACCTTTAGAATATCAAGACCGTGTAGGACAAGGGCAATGCCGAAGATAATTAAAATTATTGGAAAAGTTTTTGGCCCGTCGTGGTGAAAAAACATATTTTTGCCCCTTCAATATAACTTTAAACTAAATTGGTTTTGTTGGCAAGTATAAACGGGAAGACCTCCACCGGGTAAGGTGGTGGAGGTCTAAGCTGTTGGCAGGTCAAGTTGTAGTGCGATCAGTTTCCGGAGGGCCTGGGCAAGAGCGAACTTTGAACCATCCTCCATTTGATCCAGAGGAAGCTGTGATAACAAGAAGAATCCGTGCTCTGTGTGAGAGCTTTCGGCTAGCTCGATTTTCAACCTCCTAACCCGTCTAAGTTGCTTTTTCAACTCCCGCGCCAGGCTCGCTTCTCTTGTTGAGCCTATTTGCGATGGGACTAGAGTCAGGACATGGACAATGTAACCGGTTTTCAGATCCTTGTACGGTTGGCAGAAAATCTCTTGATAAACCGCCGGTGTGAGGATTCTAATTTCCTCGCGCAGTTCTCGGTCGGCAGTAAGGGCGATTAGTCTGCCTACGGTTATGATCTCGTCTGCCCCAGCTCTCCGGCGGTAGCGGTCCATAGGGACAAGATCAATGCAGTAATCCACGTGACCGCCGATAGGTGACAAAGTGCCTGCACCCCAACCCGAACCTGCAGCTCTTTTCGCAAGCAAGACATCGGCGGAGCCCACATCGAAGAAATGTACCGTAGATGCAGGTGCACCCCAATATCTCATCAGGAAAACAACGACTGCGTGTTTCTCGTTTTTGAATGTTGGGGCGAATCTCCTGACCCAGCTTCTCCAAACCCTGTCTTGGGTGAGAGAGGCTGAATAGTTGATTTGAACTGGCCGAAATCTCCTTCCCGCCCCCTTCGGCGAAACCGCTCTAAGTACGTTTCGCAGCTTCGCGATTCTCTCTCGCTTGCTTTGTATCGTCGGCAGCACTCCCTCTCCTCCAATTGAAGGTGGTGGGATTATATACCGAGTCTACTGGAAATGCAAATTGCTATGAGTTAGACTTGAGGATTTGGAGGCTGTGCTGGTAGCTTTCTTCAATTACGGCCTCAGCTTTTTCTGGGGTAAAATCGTACGGTGCCAGTTGCAGGCCGGCTCTTGGTTCGATTGGAATAATTTTTACTGCTGGGTAAAGAGACTTTATTAGCTCAATTTCGTAGCGAGTGGTTTGGTATTGGGCGATATCGCGGGCATCAAGGATATTTTCTAGGAAGTTCTTTGGCGCGCGTTTTGATTCCCCAGCGTAACCAGCGTTGACAGTATAGATTACGCCGCAACCTTCTTTTACTAATTCAACAATCGGTAGATTGTCAGTCACTCCCCCATCAATGAAAATGTCTTCGCCGATTTTTACTGGTGGAAATATTCCGGGGGTTGCGCTGCTCGCTAAAAGGGCGGGGATAATTGGACCAGCGTGAAACCAAGTATCTTGCCCCGTTTCGACATTGGTAGCGCCGATACTCAAAGGCACTTTCAGTTCTTCAAATCGTTTGAAGGGTAGTCTGGTTTCCAGGAAAGATTTTATTTTGGAAGGATCGCCCAGACTTTTAATATTGAGACCACCAGAGGCAAATTTTAGTAGGATTGGCCAAACCGAAAGACCGATGAATGCTTTATTGACAAAAGAAAAAAGGATCTTGAGATCGGTAAAAGAATTAAATGTGACCGGATCGTAAGCATGAAAAGCAGCAACAAAAGCGCCGGCCGAAACGCCGGCTACATGATTGGGAACAATTTTTTTCTCGAGGAAAGCGCGTAGCACCCCAATATGAACTACTCCCCTATTTCCCCCACCGGAATAAGAGATGCCGACAGTCTCCTCTTTAAAAATTTTTGAATCTATTTCTTTGATTTTCACAGAGGATTTTTATTTTCGGGAGTTTTTGGTGGCTGTGGTTCGACAAATTTATGGACTTGGATGTTAGGAGTCTTTTTGAATAAAAGGCCGTGGCGGAATTTAATAACGTAGACAGCTACGCCAGCTGCCAAAAGGATTAAGAGAAGGGCAATTATAAAGATCGGAGTTTTAATTCCGGCAATTTTAGATTCTTTAGACTTCCCCTGACCAGCTGCAGAGGTTGTTGATGTTCCGCCTTTTTTGGTTATTGAGGTAGCAGATGATGTGGCCTCTTTTGTACCAACAGTTGGGCTAGTTTCGGGGCTAGTTACTGGGCTGGTGACTGTACTTGTGCCTGGCGAAGATTCAGAAGCAGTGGTAAAGGTATTATCAGTCGAGGCCGCTTCGTTATTGGCTGCGTCCTTACTTCTCACTCGGAAATGATAAGTTTGTCCGGCTGAAAGATTTGGTAAAAGTATAGAATGGTTTGTGACTAAATTTATTGCCCCATATGTTGTTCCATAAGAGCTCGTTGGGCCGTACTCAACATAACTGCTCGAGGCCTCGTTGGTGGTCCAGGTGACTTTTGCTCCAGTTTTCGTGATTTCACTAACAACAATGTTGGAAATCGTTGGTCCGGTTGTATCCGGGACGGTGTAGTTAATAACCAGCTTTGGTTTATAGTCAGCAACTCCTCGACTATAAAAGGTGCGGTACCAAGTGTTATCATCTTCGTCGCCAAGGACCATGAAACCATAATTGGCTTTAGAGCCACTTACCCATTCGGAAACTATTGTTTTAACATTGAAGTCTTTCCAACCCGAGGAACAAGGAATGTATTGTCGAACATTGGTAAGATAACCGGGTTTGTTGTTCCAAGTTACCCCAGATTCAGTCCAAGAAGAGGAGGCTCGACCAGCGACTAGCCAATCAGGGAAAGGAGTACCACTGCAAGAAGCAAGATACAAAGATAAAGTTGACGAGTCAACAGTGGCATTACTAGGGATAGAGCTTAAATCAAATTTCACTAGAAACCGGTTCATACTCCCTGTGGCTTAGAAAAGGCCGGCCATAAGATCGGTAGTCGAACCGTAGTTGTTGTTTGGATAAGTGGAGCTGATTCTCGCATCAGCGGTTGGGTACAAGGGGCCGGTACTAGAGCCTAAGGTGGTTCCTCTTGTTTGATGAGCCAATTGTTGCAGCCTAGATTTGCTCCTAGTTTCTTGGTCGGTCCGGCTGTTGCGGCTAGACAACAGAAGAACTAAAGAGAGAAAAGAAACTAAAATAAAAAGAAGAACTAAGGGCAGTGTAGTTTTCCTCATTAAATATATTATTTCAAATCCACCGCTTGCTTGTCAAGTTTCTACTGACTTTGATTTGAGGTCTGCAAATAACTACTGGCGAGCTACTCAGCATACCGGATTTGAATCTCACAAGGGGTTTGGATTGTCATTTCGTGCTCAAAATCAAAGGAGATTTTGCCTTTATAGATTACGATGGTGTGCGGATTTGCGCCGGCCTCACTTCTTCCTTTTGCTTGGAGGGTTAAAGAGATTGGCAGCTTTGACTTACCACCAATGCTCGCGTCTTTAAAGTAATAAACAGGCTGACCGTTTTCGCGGCCAGTTCCCGAAAAAGACGGATCGGTTGCGACCAGATCCATAAATTGCTTCTCCTCCACCCCAAGCAGGCTTTTGTCGACTTGGAGTGTCTTGAAGTTAATTGGTACATTATTGCTGTTGGTCAAAGTGAATACCAGGTCAAATTTTTCGGCGGCATTGACAATGGTGCTGCAAGAGCTATCTAGTTTTAAGTTCCTAATTAACTCTGCCCCAAGATGCCGCTCTCGGTGAGTTTGAATTTGATCATAGATAATTAAAGACGAGCCGATGACGACAAGGACGCTAACGACCACCGCTAGTGGTGTAAGGGATAAAAAAATAAACCGAATAATTCTTAACGGGACAAAAACGATTTGTTTCACTAAAGTGATATTATAATGATTACTTTATCCTGCTCACTACCGTCTTTGGCGGAAATTGAGAAAACTTCAACCAGGCCGGTTGTTGTAGTTGAGGCAGTATAGGAAACAGACTTAGAAAATGCCGAAAGCTCGATTCCACTGGCGGCTTGGGTAAAGGTGCTAGCAAGTACTGTACCATTCGCGTCCTTGATCCTGATGCTGACGGTTCCTTCGAATACCAAGGCCTGGCCGGAAATTGTCACCGGATTGCCAATTTTATCACCTGGCCAAGGAGTGTCGACTAAGATATTACCGCTATCGCTCCAAGGTGGGTTCGGTGTGTCAGGGAGAAAACTCCAACTAGAGAGGAAATCGTCATAAATTTTTTGGTTGTCAACAAGTTTTTCTGGTTGCGAAAGCATAGTCACCTCATAGGTCCTCTTAAACTTAGCGAAAATAGAAACGACTTCTTTATAACTGGGATAGTAAACATTATCCGCCGGTATATCACCGGTGATCTGGGTTCCGGTTGCCCCGGCGAGCATTACCGAACTGCTTTTTTTATTTTCTAGGCCGCCTGTTGCATTAGTTAATACCTCCAGGGAAGTTTTGTTGGAAACACTAACAACAATTAGACCACCATATTCGCTCGCTTCTGGGATAGGGTTTTGGTCAAATCCAACTGAGGCTGCTGAATGGTCGAACTCTCTTGTGTACCAACCTTTTACTAGACAGACCTTGTAACCCTGCTTTTTGTTTTCGTAAACCTGACCGCCACTACAATAAGAACTTGAAGAACTTGGTTTAGTTTTTGCACCTTCTGTCGAGCCCGGTGTAGTTGAAATTTGGGGACTGGGCTGTTTTTTATTTTTCCCGGCCAGGAAAGTTGTATAAGAAAAAGCCGCCAACAAAATTATTAGAACTAAAAGTAAAACCCCGAAGAAAATAATATTGCGAGGTTTATTTGTTTTATTTTTCTCGCTGGAAATGTTTTTATCCGTGATATTGGTGGTACTAACGGGATTGTCGAGGCTACTTTCTTCTGGCATTAAGACCATTTTAAATTACAAGATGGAGGGTTGTCAAACTTCCGCTAGCTTATATAGCTGATGAATTGCGTAACTGACGAGCATGCCGACGGCTGGTGCCACACCAAACCAAAAGAGATCATTGGATAGCTTTGGAAATAAAAGGGCGGTGGTGGCAACTAGTATTGGTAAAACAATTAGTAAGCACAATGTATGAAGGGCTAGTCGGAACCAAGGCGTAGTCATCTCTTTGATCTTTTCAAACCAAAGCCAGTAAATAAGAGCGCGAGTAGAGATGAAAACTATTAAAAAAACAACCGGTTGCGGCTGGAAAGGATTACCGATGGTCATTGAAACCACCAGGGAAAAAAGCAAAGCGAGCGTATCATAAACAGAATAAAGCAGTGAATTTACCATGAGCAGAATCCTTACTATTAATTAAATGATATTGCATAAGCAACTATTTATCAATCGGTTTATTGTTGGTCGAAGATTAACGACTTAAAGATATCAAAGAGATTATTTTTGGTTGCTTGTCTGTTGACGATTTGGGATACAAGTTGTAAAAGATACTTCGCAGCTCACAAAGTTAAAGATGGAAACATCTGGACGCAGAGTGGGCTGCATTTGTTTGTCCTCTAAAATTCTTGGAACCAAAAAAATAAAAATTGAACTTAAAAATTATATGTTTTAAAGAAGTTTCTTTCGGAGGGTTTCTCGAAGATTGGGGTCTTCCAGCCACTTGCTAACCTTGGCCCAGATTTTGGAGCAGTCTCGCCCACTCATCCCGACGATACCAGCAATTTTTTCGGAGAGTTCTTCCGCGTTTTCTTCAGAGGCAGGGACGCCCATGTCAAAAAAAATTCCTTTTCGGATCATGTGGTGGACAAAACAACTCATATAGTTAGGAAAAAAATCCCTAGGGGGTGGGATAAATTAAACATTAATACAACACAAGTTAAATTTCAACAAACAAGGAGGCCGGCAAAGCGAAAACCAGCGCCTGCTTTTTCTTTACCCGGCAATCTATCTAGTCTTTATTGGAGCGTAAGATTCCGTATTCGTAGACCAAGGCGGCAATCAATGCGCCAAGAATTGGTCCGGACCAATAAATCAGATGATGATCCCAGAAGTTGGCTACCAAAGCTGGCCCAAAGGCGCGGGCGGGGTTTAAAGCGGCGCCAGTAAGCTCAAACCCAAGTAAAACAAGAATGGTAAATACAAAGCCGATCGCTATTCCAGCGTGACTGGTGTGAGAGCGCCTATCCACCGTGGTGCCAAATATCACTAAGACCAAGAAAAACACGAGAAGGGCTTCGATTAGAATAGCCGACGGGCTATCAATTTTTACTGGTTGAGGTACGCTTTGGAGAGCACCACCCAAAAGCCCCTCGATAAAAATTCCGGCGAGAAAAGCACCAGTTAGTTGGGCGATAATGTAGCCGACCGCAACTGGGCCTTCGATTTTCTTGATTAGCCAAAAGGCAATTGTCACGGCGGGGTTGAAATGGGCTCCAGAGACGTGGGAAAAGGCATAAATAAAGGCTAAAAGAGCCAAGCCATGGGCTAGGGCAATCCCAGGCAAACCAAGGGTCCCACCGGTCAGATTGTTGATCGCTACCGATCCGGCGCCAATAAAGACAAAACCAAATGTGCCGAGGAGTTCAGCTAGGTAAGGGGTTGCTTCGCGGTTCAAAATCTCTCACCCCCTTCCAGCCAGTTCAGAAAACAAGGCAGCTTGTGCATGATAGTCCAGTATAAAGGTAACGAGGCGATGGTTGTCAATACGATAAAAATTACTATATCCCGCTTCGCTTCCAAAGAAAAATTTAGCTGCCAATTTCGGCTAAAGTGAGGGCGCCAATTATGCCAGAATCTTGCCCTAGAGCGGCGGGGACAATCGGTGCGGGTGGCAGTTGTCGTAAGTGGTTCTTTAAAGAAGATTCAAGCAGCGGAAAAAAGAGATTTTTGTGTTTGGTCATACCACCACCAATCACCACGATTTCCGGTGCGTAATGTAATATTAAGTTGGCGACCCCGATTCCTAACCATTCCATCGCCTCGGCCCAAATTTTGGTCCCTTCGACTTCAACTGGGTGTTTCCCGGTTAGTTTCTCGATTCCGGCGCCAGAAGCGTAGGTTTCAAGGTCAGCTTCTTGCCCGCAAATACATTTATTGCCGGTTAGGCTCAAAATTTGATGGCCGGCCTCGGGGTTGTAGACACCTTTGTACATCTTTCCATCAACGATCAACCCAACGCCAATCCCGGTGCTGACGGTTAAATAAAGCATTGGATTTTTATTCTTCCCCGCCCCATGATGAAATTCTCCTAAAGCGGCAACAGACGCATCGTGACCGACTAGTACAGGAAGTTTGAGTAGCTTTGTAAAAATATCGGCAATTTCGATATTATCCCAACCAATTAAGTGGGCGGTGTGGATTAGTTTGCCGGTTCGAATATTCAGCGCTCCCGGTACGCCCACACCGACTTTTTCTATCTGGATACCTTTGGAAAGAGCTTGAACCGCTTCCTTTATGTCTTGGATACTAGTGTGAAATTCGGCAGTGGGGAAATCAACCTTCTGGCTGATCTTACCTCGCTGGCCGCTAGCGACTCGGATGTGAGTACCGCCAATATCGATGCCGATAAACATAGAATTTATAACAAAGAATTATTCTTCTACTTTATAGACCACGTCTTTTTCCGCTACTTCTTGGTCGACTTTCATGCCGACAATATCACCTTTCTTAGCCGCGTCTATCTGTTTGTGTTCAACTTGCATAGAAGTTACTTCTTGGGTAAAATCGGTTGAACCGCCTTTGATGTGGAGCTGGTCACCAATTTTTAAAGCACCCGAAACTTCTACCACCCCCACACCAATATGGTCATAGTAGTGGGTAATCACCCCAACCTGAGTTTCTTTCATTAGAGCCACCTCCCTTCGCTTCGATTTTAATCCTATTCTGGGTTGGGAACGGCCGGAGACAGTTTTTCTTTGTCCTCTTTGTATTTTTCTTTTAGATCTTCAAGCAGGCCGGTTACCAGTTTTTCGGGATCCGCTTCGTAAAGCACCTGGCACTGATGTTTATGGGCGATCCGGGTGATATCTTCAATTTCATCAGCCACTCCACCAGATTCTTCTAAAACACCGATTGGTTTGCGATCCTCAAAAGCGACGGTGAACTCATTCAAGGTACCGATTCGGCCACAGATAATTATTACCGCATCAGCGCTGCGTGTTAAAATCAGGTTTCTTCCAGAATAGCCAAAGCCAGTGTAAACAATTAGGTCTAGGTAATTTACTGGTAGATGGTATCGCTTCATGTGATCAGCTCGCGAGGCGGCTGGTGAAAAGCCGATGGAGATACCTTTTGCTTTCTTGGCGCCTTTGGCCGCGGCATGAGGGATGCCGGTAGTGGCTCCGGTGACAAGGACGGCGCCAGTTCTGGCGATTGCCTCACCAACCTTTTCCGCTTTTTTCAAAGTTTCGGGGTTCAAACAATCCCCTACACTTGCCCCCGAGACACAGATTTTGAAAGACATACAATAATTAGTTTAGCAAAACAATCAACCGAAAGCAAAAAGGCACCGGCAAGTATAGCGAAGCTCACGTTCAGGGTAGTCCTGTACCGTCCCGCTTAGCGGGCTGGTTCAGGGCAAAAGGGAAACTGGGTTCAAATAAACATGTCAAATCCTAAATTCGAATTTCGAATTTAGTGCTTAGGATTTCCAAAAACTGTGCGTCAAGGTTAGACCTTGAAACTTAATTACTGAGTTGGAGGAGCAATTAGTTGGGAAGATTTTAGCATTCGGTCGAGGATAGGTTGGCCTTCTTGATCGGAAAGAAACCGAGGTTGGTAAGAACCGTTGACTAAAATTGGGTGGAATTTCGCGTTAACCAGCGGAATGCCGCCCGACTTCGCCGAGGCTTCGCCGGGCAAGTAGAAAACATACTCCCCCACCACGCCTTCTTGGGTTTCTTGGCTCCAGGTTTGATCAAAAATAAAATTGCCATGGGCGTAAGTAACTAGTTTGCCTTTGTAGGTTTCTACTCCTTGAACAGTATGGGGGTGGTTCCCGATTACCAAATCAGCGCCGGAATCGATTATCAAATGAGCAATTTCGCGTGGATCATCAGGTGCGACCCCAGGAGAGGCTTTTGGAGTGAGTTCGTATTCCATTCCCCAATGGGCAGAAACAACCAGTACATCGACTTTATCTTTGGATTTTTTGATTTCCGCGGCCATCCCCTCTCGATTAAAGGCAGTGCCAACTCCGTTGTAAGCCAGAAAGCCAAACTTTACTCCCCTCACTTCACGAATATCCAAATGGCCAAAACCACTCCAACCAATTTTATTTGTTTCAAGAAGATTTATGGTTTCGTTTATTCCCGGCTGACCAAAATTGCCGAGGTGATTATTGGCGAGAGAGACGGTATCTACCCCAGCAAACGAAATTCCCTGGATATGGTGGGCGTCGCCGCAAAAAGTGAATCCTTCGGTCATTAATCGGCACCCCTTGATTAAAGGAGATTCTAAATCAATGATTGTTAAATCGCCTTTTTTGAGAAGATCGGCTGTTGCTTTCCAGTTGTAAGTAAAATCACCACTTTTTACCGCCGGCCAATTGGCGCCGCGGGCCGGAATGACATCGCCGGTGGCAATTAGAGTAATCAACTTGCTTTGATCAAAAGCACCGAGAACATTTGGTTTAGTGAAAATCGAGTCTAGCGTTACTTTAGGAATTGGCGGTGGGATTTTTACCGCCGGTTTGTCGGTAATTTTGTAACCAACGTTATAACCTTTTCCTAAAGCAAAAAGTAGCCCCAGGACAGCCCCTACCATAATAACCTTCGCCGCCTTCCTGACAAGGTCTGTCCTTGTCAAAGGTTGTTGGGTCAATCTTTTTTCCAAAACACCTCTTTTCTTCCCGCCTTCTTATTTAAATAACGGGCCAAGACAAAAAGTAAATCTGAAAGCCGATTCAAATAAGCGATTATGTTGGGGTTGATCTTGTCTTTTTTTGCTAAAGCAACCACTTCCCGCTCTGCTCTTCGACAAACGGTCCTAGTTAAGTGTAAGAAGCTAGCTCCAGAAGTACCAGAGGGTAGAATGAATGTTTTTAGTTGGGGAAGTGTAGCATCGTACTGATCAGCTAAGCTTTCAAGATCTTTAACCTTTGATTGATTTAATTGGTAAAATCCCCGTTCCTGGCCAGCTTTTTTTAATTTCCTCGGACTGGCGAGTTCGGCACCGATATTAAAAAGTTCATTTTGGATTCCTTGCAAAAGCTGGACAATTTTTCGTTCTCGGATAAAAGAAACGGCCGTACCAAGGGCGGCGTTTAGCTCATCTACGGTACCGTAAGCAGCAACTCTTGGGTGATCTTTACGTATCCTCTTTCCAGAAATTAAAGAAGTTTCACCCCTGTCCCCTGCTCGGGTATAGATTTTTGCTTTTCTGATAAGAAAACGGTTCTTTGGTGGTTCTCCCATGCGGGAAGATTATACTATAAATTTATTTCGCTGGCCTAAAGAAGTTCTTTCAATACTTTTTCGATTCGTTCGGCGAGGATCTTGTAGCCGGCGGCGTTGGGGTGAATAGTGTCGGACATTAAGGAGGGGTTGTCGACTATTCCGTCTGAACTGTTCCAAACTACCTCGACTTTATATTTTTTAGAAATATTTTTAAAACCGGTATCGTACGAAGATCCGTTGTACGGGAACCGAATATGAACAAGAATGACGGCCGCGCCGCTTTCTTTGATTCTTTTGACTATCTCATCAAGAGTATCGATGGTTTCCTCTGCCGGGTGGCGACCAAGAAAATCATTTCCGGAAAGTTCTACCACTACGATTGAGGGTTTTTGGTTTAAAACATCATGCTGTAGCCTTTGCAGGGCGGTGGAAGTAGTATCACCTGGTACTCCAGCGTTGACAGCATTGGTAAGATTTAGATCTCTAGCAATGATCGAAGGGAAATCTTCACCCTCGCCGGCTCCAACACCGGCTGTTAAACTGTTGCCAAAAAAGATTATCGGGCCTTCGCGGATAACCTTCTCCACATTTTTACTTCTCAAAAAGAAAAACCAAAATGCGGCTGCTGTCATAAGCAAAACTATCAATATGAGAGCTGCAGGCTTGCCCATCAATATATAGTATAATCGTCCACGCAAATTTATGCTTGAATGTAAAACGGCTGCCGTTAATCCCCTAGAGACTCTGGCGAATGTTTAGAGGTTTATTACCGAGGTGGCTAAAGATTTTATCCACGAGATTTACAATATCATTTAAATATACTCGTTAGAGAATCGTATTCTCTTTGGGATTGAACGACGAGAATTGATTCGGTTTCGGGTACGGAATCGGCCGCTTCTTTCATTACGCGGGTAACATCGGTCGAAGGTAAACCGACCACCCCTGCACCCAAAAGTGGAAAAGCAACAGTTTTACAACCGGTATTTTTGGCGATTTCCAAGGCGGCTAAGACGCCCTTTTTAATATCGGGAAGGATTGCTTTTTTGCCGGTGGTGTAGTCTATCGTGGGAACGTGAATTACACATTTGGCTGGCAAATTGCCCGCGCCGGTTACGACCGCTTTACCAATGTCACACCAACCGATCTCGTTACTTTCATTTTGAATGATTTGTCCACCAGTATCAACCAATGCTTTTGCCACTCCCCCGCTGTGCTGCAGCCGCGTATTCGCGGCATTAACTATCGCATCGGCCGATATTTTTGTTATATCGCCTAGAACTAATTTCATCGGATAAGACCGCTGGCAGTCTCGCTAGCTTAATTTGGTATAAACAGCGTAAATACCAAAGGCGATTGCTATTCCCATCCAAGAATCTGCTCCTAGACCAAGGGGAGCCAATTCATTTGTTTTCGAGATAAAGTCCAGGCCGGCAAGTACAGCCGCGATTAGAGATAAAACCAAAAGCCCAAGGCTGATTGTCTTTTTATCCATATTTTCAACAAGTCTGACTTGTTTTCACCTCCTCTCAAGCATGAATCATGCAACCTGCGTCACGTATCATGATACTTGACTTTTGACACTGGGTGCCGTTTGCATTTTATCAAAAAATTCTAATACCAAGGCAGCGGTTTTAGTCATTACCTCGCCTCGGGTGATTAAATTGGGATTGGTGCTGTTATTGCTGAAGATAACCAAAACAAAAGGATTCTTTTTGTGTTTCACAATTGCCACGTCGTGTCCTTCACCAAGATATTTACCCGTCTTGTGATAAAAGGGAACTTTGGCTTCTTTGAAAGCCGGTGAAAAGAAATCTTCGCTTTCGGTGTTTTGCATGTAGGAGAATAAACGACCCCTGGAGGTTTCTGATAAGATCTCGCCACTTGCCAGTTTAGCGAGAAGTAAGGTTACATCTTTGACCGCCATTAGATTGTTTCGCATATCCACGCCGCTTAATCCCAATCTTTCTTTGGCGAAGACGGTCTGTTGATCGATGCCTAATTTTGCATCGATATGGTCCCAGGAAGGTTGGTTACTAATATTAATCATCTTTTCTAGTTGAAACCCAATATTATAAGCGCCCATTGGGTCTGATAACTTGATTTCTCCTTTATCCACTTTATCTAATAACACGACTGCCGTTAGCACCTTGGATACTGACGCTGCATGCTGCCCGCTAGTGTCTTCATAACCAAAATACTCTTTATTATTTAAATCATAGATGCCTAGGGAAAAAGCGGTGCCCGGAGATTCGATGGCGAATAAATCTTTGATATTTTCTACTAAAGCCTTTTGCTTTTCGGCTCTTTCCGCCTTTTTCTCTTCTTCGCTTATTCCTTTTGAGGGAGGCGGGGGCAAGGGTTTATGTTTATAAATCCGCCAAATTGCAAAAATAGACCCACCGATAAGGATGATAAAAATTAAGGCGATGAATAAGAGCAGCAAGATTTTTTTCACCGTTTTTAGTCTAATGGTTCTAACGGCTGTTGGCAATAGACCTTTTGGGGCCCAAAATATTTATCAATTGAAGGTTAAAATTAAAGCCGGTTAATTATTTACCAGAAACAATTTTAACAATTACGCGCCGGGAGTCTCTTGGGCCGTCTAGTTCGACTAAAAATATTTCCTGCCAAGTTCCCAGTTGTAATCGTCCGCCGACTATTGGTACTGCCTTTGACTGACCGATGAAAGCAGAAGCGAGATGGGCAGTAGCGTTGTTATCAATCCGATTGTGCTCCCAATCCCCCTCCGGCATCCAATTTTCTAGTAGCGTTTCGACATCGGCTTTAAAACCCTCCTCATCCTCGTTAAGTAAGAGAGCGGCGGTGGCATGGGGAACAAAGACTAAGCAAATACCTTCCTCTATCTTTGATTGGGCGACCGCTTCTTTGACCTGGCTCGTGATGTTAAGTAACTGCCTTTTCTTTGTCGTTGAAAAACCAAGTTCTTTGGTCATTCTTAAAAAGTTCCCGCTTTAATTTTAAACGAAGAAATAATGTCCAAGACCGTCTTTTTGTATTCTTCGTTTGCGGTAGTAGCCCAAAAAGTAACCTTTGGTTCCTTCTTTGTTGCCGGTACTTCGATAATTAAAAAGAAACCACCACTCTGGTAGGAAAATTCGGTCATTGTGCCGCTTCGACCACCTACGGCGATGGTTCCTTCTTTTTTACCGGTTTGCCCATCTTTTTGCTCTGGCGCAAATTGATAAGGTCTCTCTACCTTCAACCAGAAATCCACACTTCCGCCAGGATTGGTAAGTTTAGCCCCTGGAATCTCCCCGGCCGGGTACTCTTTGGCCTGCCAATCTTTGGGATATTGGATAGAAAAATCTTTTCCCGCCAGCTCTGACCAGCCGCCGCGAATTGCGCCAGTAGTTGCCGTTTTTTCTTGTGGTAGCGGTAGTTGCCCAGACTTGCCTAGAGCGAAGCCGCTAGCGAGAGCCGCTAGAGAAATACCGGCCGCGATTACTAACCAGGCAAAATAAAATTTCAGATTACTCTCTTTTGGTTTTATCTCGACAACAAGCTCTTTGCCCATCTTCTTTAGAATAACAATAAAGCAGGCAACTTTCAATTTACAGATTTTATGCTACTAAATAAATACGGCTGGTAAGTAGTTTTTCAAAAGCAAGGACTAGACGGCGGTGCTGCTTTCTGCTAATAATAAAAATAGGAGGGTCTTTATGGCACATAAGATTTTACTGATCGAAGACGATGTTTTTGTTAGTGATATTTACTCGCGAGAGCTAAAAAAAGGCGGCTACGAGGTGGTGATTGCCGGTGATGGTTTGGAAGGGGTGGAGATGGCAAAGGCCGATAAATTCGATCTTATTTTGCTTGATATTATGATGCCAAAGAAAACCGGGATTGATGTTCTGAAGGATGTGCGCGTACCAGGGTTTCTTAACAAGGACACAGCAGTTTATTTATTGACAAATTTAGGTCAAGGATCAATCATTAAGCAAGCGATTGAAATCGGCGCCCAAGGCTATTTACTAAAAGCCCGGGTTCTTCCCTCCCAAGTCCTCCAGGCCGTCAATGATTACTTCGAAAAAGGCCCGATGAAAATAGATCTGAAAGAATTTGGGTTGGAGTGAATTTATCCTGAAACAACAATCTATGACAAGGACCGTCCTTGTCACGGCCGTTTATTTTTTTATTAAAGTAGCGAATATTGGAGCCTTTTAATGGCTTCGATTTTTTCGCGCTCCCCGATGTTTGCGCGTCTAACGGCGTTTTTCAAAACTTCAATTGATTTGTCGTAAGTTTTTCGATCGACCGGGTAAGGCGTGCCGTCTTTACCACCGTGAGCGAAAGTAAATTTTACCGGATCACGGGTGGAAGCTGGTGCACCGTAGACAAGATCAGAAATTAGAGCCAGGGCTCGAATTGTTTTTGGACCGACCCCCTTAGTACTTAGAAGACCCTCAAAGTCTCGTGGTGGATTTTCATAAGTTGAAAGCAATATCTTCTTAAGATTTTCTGGTTTAATGTCAGATGGTTGGATTATCTCGTGAGCGGGCATTTCTAAATTCTTTTCTGCAATTCTCCTGAAGATTTTAGCTGTCTTTTCGGGATTTTCGCCGGCGATCTTTGTTGAAACCAGTCTAGTCTGGTCCGATTCAGCAGCGACTAAATTAAGGGGTCTGACGGTTTGGTCGCAGGCAACTGCTGCATGGGGTTCTTCGACAAAAGATTTTAAATTATCAGATAACCAGTGGTATCTTCGTGCCCAGCGGTTTTGGGTGTTCATTCCCTGCTGGACTACGGACCAAGAGCCATTTTTTGTAAAAAAGAAATTATGATGATAAAGATCAAAGCCGTCTTGCAGGCCAGCCGTATCGACTTTGGCCGCCATTTTTGAAGAATAGATCAAATTTGAAAAATCTTTACCGATTTGCCAACCGGCGGTTTCGATCTCGGAAGGAGTCTTTCGAGAAGTACCGCCTTTCCCGCCAGCGATCCAAAGACCAAGATCTTTTTCTAGCCCTTTGACCCCCTGCTTCAAAGCACCGGTTGTTGTCGTTGTTAGACCAGAGCTATGCCAGTCAAAGCCGAGGACGCAGCCAAGTGATTGAAACCAAAATGGATCGGAGACTCTTCGTACCAATTCTTGTGGACCAAAATCGGTAACAATCGCGATCGTGATTTCCCTGGCCAATTTTGTCATTCGGTCAAAAAGCCAGCGTGGCGCGGTTCCGTAATGAAGAGGAAGATTAGCAACTCCAGTTCGCATTACCTCTACTTTAGCCAAAATTTTGCCGAAGTTCAATAAGGGAAACGGGAGCAGGTTGGGTTGTTTTAATCAAAAATTTGGGAAAAGCTCCCTCCTTTCTAGCCTTGCGGGTTTCTTCCCTGATTAAGTTCCCGAAGGAACCTAGCATCGTCGGTGGCCTCTTCCAAAAGTTCTCTTAATCTTTCCTCCTCCTCGCCTCAAATGGAAATTTTTGTTTATTACTTTGTCACTATATTAATAGATAGTAATATAGTGGGATTATCTTGATTTAAGTTCTACAAGACCTTTTCCTTTAGCCAATTGATGATTTTTTCGGCAAGTTCTGGGTGGGGGCCAAACATGTTGGTGCCATGGCCGGCATCAGTAAAGGTAGTAGTTTCCAGACTTTTTATGTTGGCCTTCCAAGTTTCTAACCCTTCGTAGGATTGTTGGTCGTCGGCGGAAGTCGCGAGAAAAACCGGTACCGAGATTTGTTTGCTAATTTCATCGGTTCTTACTCCCATGTAGTTTAGACCTGGTGAAAGTAACACAACTGCTTTAATGTCGGGGTTTTGAACAGCGTAATTTAAAGCGGTATTAGCGCCGATGCTGGCGCCGACGGCAACGGTTTTGGCATTTGGATCTCGGCTTGTTAGATATTCGTAAGCGGCGGCCGCATCTAAAATTAAATTCTGATAATCTTGATCGGAAAAATTATCAATCTTCGTTCCCCCACTTTCGCCGTGACCGCGAAAATCAATCGCTAGAGCGTCAAAGCCAGCGCTGTTTAATTTGAGAGCAAAATCTTCCCAATCACCACGGCTTTTAGCCCGCATGTGAAGTAAAATTACCACTACCCCGTTTGGACTTTGGGCTTTGTAAAAAGTCGCGGCGATTTTTATACCATCACTTGTCGTAAAAGAAACATTTTCTCCCATCGTTGGTTTTCTCTCCCCTTCTCTACCGGCCTTACTAGCGAAAATCCAGAGAAAAATTAACGCCCCCGCTAATATTACAACAATTATTAAAACAGCCGTCTTCACACCAAAAGTTTTACCACAATTTGTCGAACGGTGCAAAGACTTAATTAATGGTTTCAATTTTAGCATATGACCGATGCTTGCAAATAAAATAAACGATAGTTATACTACTCCCCTATAGTATAGAGAGATTAGGATCGGGAGGGATCTACTGATGGCTAAGCTTTTTGTCGACAACGGGGCAAACCTTACAGCGGCAATGCGGAAGAGGTACGATATCGGTTTGATCTCGCTCGCAACGATCTGGGGCGGTATCGTCCGCTTTGGGGATGAGATTACGGCTGCGCAAGTCATCGAGGCACAGAGAAATGGCGAGAAGGTGACAACTTCAGCTCCTTCGCTGGGCGAGGTCAAACAAGTCCTAGAAGAAGCCATCAGAGAAGGGCACAAAGAGATTATCGTCATTACCCTGCCAGCTCATTCCAGTAAGACCTTTGAGGTTATCACTCAAGCGGCCAGCGAGTTAATGGAAGCGCACAAAGGCATCCGGATTGAAGTAGTCGATGGTTACAATGTCTCGATGGCGCAGGGGTTTCTAGCCCTCAAGGTAGCGGAGCTCCTAGAGCAAGGAGCCAGATTTGACTTTGTGGCCGACCGTGCTCGTGGTCTGCGCTGGAACAACCTGCTTATTGTAGCTTTGGCGACGCCCAAGTTTGCCGGTGAGGGCGGTCGGGTGCAAGCGCTCAAAGCCATGATCGGATCGCTTATCAAGCTGCGCCCAACAGTGGTCGTCCTGCCGAATAAAAAGCCCTGCACGTTTGGTAGTAAGATGACGCGAACAACGCGTGACGCTATGCAGAGGATCATCGACCGGACAAAAGAGCTTTGGCGGCCAGGGGCTCGGGTTGCTGTTGTCTACGCTCCGGATGTGGAAGAGAGGGCGAAGAGGTTGGTGGAGACTCTTCGTACCGAACTGTGTATTTCCGAGAACGAGGAAACACCTCTTGTCGAAGCGGCTGCTCCTTTGTTGGTTCACGCCGGGTATGGTGCGATCGGGATCGCGCTTGCCTTTGACGAGCCGGTCAAGTGGGTTTAGAAACGCAAAATAGGTTCCCACCTACCACATCGATCGTGCGTCGAGGCTTAAGCAGCGCTGCCGGTTGCGGTTACGAGCGACCGATCGGCGTACACAACACAAGTCAGTAGGGGCTGGGAGGTTGGCGCTTGCGCCGGTTCCTTCCAGCCCTTTGGTTCCAGATTCCCCGATTATGATCGCTCCCCTTTTGCATGGTAAACTTAGACCATGAAGAAAATTTGGTTTATCGGGATAGTTATTTTTGTCTTTCTTGGAGTATTTTTCCTTTTAGCCAATCTTTCATCATCGAGGAAACCTGACAATAAAAATTACTTTCAATCAACCGGAAAGTCGCAAGAAGAAAAACTTAAATCCAACACTAATTCTCAACAAGAGACTTCGTCGGCAGACGAAGACGAAAGCGTTTTGGTGACCAGAGTCGTTGATGGTGACACGATTGAGATCGAAGGCGGACAAAAAGTTAGATATATCGGAATCGATACGCCGGAGACTGTTGATCCGAGAAAACCGGTCGAATGTTTTGGAAAAGAAGCGTCGAATAAAAATAAAGAATTGGTTGAAGGAAAGCGTGTTCGACTGGAAAAAGATGTTTCGGAGACTGATAAATATGGTAGACTGCTTCGTTATGTTTACCTGCCTGCCGGCAAGGCGGGCGTTGGTGATTTGTTTGTCAATGAATTTCTAGTTAAAGAAGGTTATGCGTTCTCTTCCACTTACCCGCCGGATGTGAAATACCAAAATTTGTTTACCCAGGCAGAAAAAGAAGCGAGAGAAGCCAACCGTGGTTTGTGGGGTTCTTGCGGTGTTGTCGCCGGGACAAAAACGACGCAGCCGGCGACTGGTTGCGTGATCAAAGGCAATGTTTCCTCTTCCGGCGAAAAGATTTACCATCTGCCGGGCAAGCGTTATTACAACCAGACAGTAATTGATGAGTCCAAGGGTGAAAGATGGTTTTGTTCCGAAGATGAAGCGCAAAAGGCCGGTTGGAGAAAATCAAAGGTGTGAACAGCCCCCGGTCAACTAAGCTTTTTGACCAGGGGCTGAATGGTGTCACGGTAGTAGACAACATCGGGAGCGTCGCTTGCCAGAAACTGCGCTATACCTTCGGTGTAGTACCCGCGCATAGCTTCAGGCAGCATTGCACCGATGCGGACCATGATTTCGTGTGTCGCTTGGGCGCCTTCTGGATCGTTTTCCAGAGAAAGTCCTAGGGCGCTTAATGGTATTGGCTTTCCGTAGAGGATGGTGATCGTCTTGCGGCTTCCTTTTCTAAGGAGGAGCCGCCGCAGCCCACTGCCTATTGCGCCATCTGCTCCATGAATGGCGACTGGTAGGATGCGATAGTCACCTTCCATTGCCAATCGCGCGGTTCCGCGCCGTTTGCCTTCGCTAAGGGTGGGGTTACGACTAGTTCCTTGTGGCATTGCCACAACCCACCTACCATGTTGGAGAGCCCAGCGCGTCTTGGCAGTTGCGACGGTGTCTTTCACCTCCCGCTGGACTGGAATAAATCCCGCTAGTCGCAAAAACGGCATGACGAAAAAGAAGCCGAACGGGAAGCTTTCCAGACTCTTTTTGTATAGTATCGTTAGAGCCCGGTTGATGACTGCTTGAAGAGCCCCCGCGTCTTCAGAAGTTGTATTGTGATTATGGTTGATTACTAGGGACCCCTCGTCTGGAAGATTTTCCCGTCCGATCTCGACGACGCCGTTTGTGAGCAGGAATTTCAGTGTGCGGGCCAAGGTTCGTATGCACCACCAGGCCGGCAAAAAGGTGCGGACTCTCTTTTCTTCCATTTGGATCTTCCCCCCTGGTCTAAAGGAACCAACCAGCAACTGCGGATTATAAACTTTTGCTGATTGGCTTTCAAGCAGAAGTATCTAGGGTGTCCTAGTTGACTTGTTCGGTCTATTTTCGGATAATTGTTTTATATGCGAGCTTCTTGGATGTACCTAGATCTGGATGCTTTTTTCGCTTCCGTCGAAATTAAATTGGATCCTTCCTTGAGGGGGAAACCGGTTTTGGTTGGTCGGGTGGATCCGCATGGGCGAAGTGTCCCCCGAGGAGTAGTCGCCACTTGTTCCTATGAAGCGAGAAAGTTTGGCTGCCGATCCGGTATGCCGCTTTTCCAAGCCTTGAGACTTTGTCCGCAAGCAATTGTTGTCGGCGGCCATTTTGAAGAATATATCAAGGCTTCTGGCCAAGTTTTTTCGATTTGTGCCAGATACGCGCCGGTGGTGGAGCGAATCGGTATTGATGAAGCCTTTTTGGATTTTTCGGGAACGGAGTGGATTTATCCCGACCCGCCTTCAGCAAGCTTTCGGCGGGCAGGCCTAATTGAAATTACCAGAAAAATTAAAGAAGAAATTAAAAAAGAAGTTGGTATTACCGCTTCGATTGGTATCGCCGCCACCAAAGTTGTCGCCAAAGTCGCTTCTGATTTTCAAAAACCGGATGGGTTGACGTTTGTTCCAGCTGGGAAAGAAAAGGAATTTCTCGCTCTCCTACCGCTGACCGATCTGCCTGGCATCAACGAAAAAACCAAGCAAAAGTTCGTCACTAAATTAATAGATAGTAATATAGTGGCGCAAAACCAAGAAATCGTAATCGGTGATTTGGCCAGTTTGTCGAAAGAGTTTATCGATAAACATTTTGGGAAAGTGGGTATGAGCCTGTGGCAAGCAGCCAATGGTATTGGTAATCTTTGGTTCACTCCAAGAGTGGGAGTAAAATCGGTTTCTCGCAGCGAGACCTTCGCCAAAAATAGCGCTGATCTAAAATTTATTTTAGCGATGTTGCAATATCTCACCGAAAAAGTCGGTGAAGAGTTGCGACGGGAAGGTTACCAGGGTCGCTGTGTTCACGTCACAATTCGTTATAACAATTTTCGGACGGTTTCCCGCCAACGCGTCCTCCCCTACCCGACTTCTTGCACAAAGGAAATTTATGAGATGGCGGAAAATTTATTTAAAGAACTTTGGGACGGCTGCACTCCTTTGCGGTTGATTGGAGTTGGAGTTTTAAAGTTTGAGGCCAAAGGCCAGGCCTTGCAAGCTAATTTATTTGATGACTTCCGTGTGAAAAGATTGGAACTGGAAAAAAGAATTGATAATTTGCGAGAAAGATTTGGAAAAGATGCGATTGTTCCCGCGGCCTTTTTGAGTATCAAGGCTAGGCCTTGACGCACGATTTTTGATGATTAAAACTGGGTTTTAGGTGGTGATAGTTTCTTAATGAAAGAAAAAGACCACCATCGGGATCGGTGGTGGTCTTATCTTGTTTCGTCTTGCCTTATTCAGCAAGTTTGGTGGGTAGAATCTCCCCGCTCTCCCGCCTTACTTCGTCACGAGTACGAGCACGGCGTCGAATCGCTTGAGCTGCCCAATATTGCTTAAGTCTGGTCTGTTCGGAATGTAGCGGGCCCAGGTTTGACCATCGCCTAGTTTGTACAATACAGCGATGTCTTGAGCGATGTCCGCTAGTCCGTCGGCGATCGGCTTTGTTGGGCCGGCGTAGCATAGGGAGTTCCACCCTTGGGCAAGATCAAGCTGGGTCTGGTTTGTACTCGCCAATCCTTGAACCCAGTTGTCAGAGGCAGACATCAGGATAAACAGTTGATCTGATGGGGTTAGTTCCGAAATCGTGCTTACATCTGGTCTGTTCGGGAACCAGCGAGCAAAAGTTTGATCTCCCTTGAGCTGGTAGACAGCGAGGACATTCTCGCTAATACCAGCAAGTGCCTCTTCGACTGATTTTCGCTCGCCGACATAACACCGGCTATTCCAGCCAGTTCCTAGATGGATAGCCTCGTGAGTGGTGACTAGGCCTTCCTGTGCCTTCCCGGCGACCTCGGTCAACTGATGATTCTTCGCTTCCACATTCTCCACTTGGAGAGTGTAGGACCCTTCACCCGCCCCGATGACTTGAATCTCCCAGGTGTCGGTCATGTCTTGTACCGAGAGGAATTCTGGCTCGACGTCTGGACCACTGTAGAAGAGACCGGGAATCTCTTCGACAACCTGGCCGGTGTTGGGGTCGACGCCGGTATGCCTTCCTTCTGGGTCGGTTACGTAGAGGTGGGCGGGGCTTAAGATGCGTAGTACGGTGCGTCGCAACGATGCGCCGAGGCCGGGGCGCTCTTTGACTAGTCTGACATCGGAATCGTAGTAAATATCATCCGGTGGTACAGCGGCGGCGACAGCAGCAGCATCCGCGACGCCCCAGGGACCCACCCATCTTAGGAGGGCATTGAGGGCTCCTTGGTTGGAATCCAGGTCGACGCCTTGTTTCTCGTACGAGCGCCAGACGAGCTGGCTACAGTAGAACTTATCCTCGGTCCATTTATCGGGGAAGATCCAGTTGTATTTCTTCGGATCTTGGTCCGCGGCGTAGGTTACGGCGGCTCTCTTGTCTGAGTCGCCTAAATCGGTGCGAAGGATAGCCCAGTCGGGAGCGGACCAAAAGCCGCTGTCTTCAATCGGTTTGGTCTCGACGCCGGGTTCGTCGGACAAACACGTCCAGATTTCCCACCAGCTGTCGCAACTGACGCTGCCGGAAGACTCAGTGATTGTCCCGCAGCCATTGTAGATACCGGCGTGCGTCCAATAACCATTAAAGAGCAGGTTTTCGGCGGCATACAGAGCGCCTAAGTGATGGGACAATAGGATGTCGCCCACCTGCAGGTCGCAGATATTGAGGCCGTTGGGAGCCTGGTTGCAGGTCGGCTGTAGGTCACAGAACGTTGGTAGGGGTTGCCAAACTGGGTTGTTGCCCTCCCCTATCTTCCAGGCGTCGCTTCGTCTACTTTCGTCACCCAGATCTCGAAGTCGCCCCATTCTGTGGTGTCTTCAGTTCTTTTAGCGTAAACGATGTAGGAGCCATTGGGCGAGAAAGTGTAGACGTAGCCGCTTGGCGAGCCGGCGATTTTGGTGGCTCCGCTGCCATCAGGGTTGATTACCCAGAGGCCTGATTCAATGGTAGGACCGAAGTCACTCTCGCTTATGCTCTCCATGTAGGCGATCTTATCTCCCGCCGGTGACCAAACCGGGTCGAACCGACTAACTTTCTCTGAAGTCTGGATAAGCGGCACCGAAGAGAAGTCAGCTGGGTCGAAGATTTCCATGTGCCCTTCGGCGCAGCCGTAACCGCAGTTGTCGATCACTAACTTACTACTGTCAGGTGACCAGCTTGAGCGGCCTCTGAAAAGATCCGAGCAGTAGTTCGCCTGCGTCTCTAAATCGAAGATGCAGGGAACTCCCACCCCCTCGATCTTCCCCTTATGCCAGGCGATATATTTGCCGTCTGGTGAGGGGTTGATAATCGTAGCTCCCCAACCTTCGTCGACGGTAAAGACTGTTGAAACTTCGCTGGTATCAATACTCACCAGCTTTATTTCGCAGCCGCTCGTCAAACCGTAAGTCGGATCGCCACACTCCTCGAAATAGATTCCGCTGCTGTCTGCAGACCAAGCAGTTGGGACGATTTGCATGCCGGAGGTCGACGAGAGTGAGTGGATCTTCTCAGTCGGTATTATCAGATTGGTGACGAAGAATTCCACTGTGCTCTGATTGGCAACATCCGGACCAGATCTACCGTGGCTCCTGAAATACGCGAGCTTGGTGCCATCTGGTGACCACTTCGGCCTTTGCCAAAAGCCGTTAAAGTAGTCGTAGCGGACATAAACCGTATTCATGCCACTCTCAGATTTCTCGTGTTGCTCAAATGCGTCGTTTGTAAGCTGTTGGAGCTGAGAGCCGTCTGGGTTGACTAGCCAGATGTTGCCGTCTGTACCGATGTAGGCAATTTTGCCCTGGAGGTTGCTGGCCGAGGCGTAGGTATCTCCACCTCCCACCCCGCCTAAGGCAAAAAGACCAAGACAGATAGTCAGGAGCAACAATCTACTCATTACTTCCCTCCCTCTTCGGTTTGCTACGGATCTTGCTTGAAAGCAAAAAGATTTCGTTTCCACCCAGATCCCTCCTCCTTCGGTGACTATTCAGTTTTCACGGTGCCAAAGACGAAAACAGATTAGCAGCTGAAGAAATTATTGTCAAATGACATCCTACCAGCCATAAATGGCGGAGTTTCCTTTCATCGCGTCACGTTAGACGTGACTGCCGCGTTTGACAGCGGTGCCAGACGTAATTTTAGGAAAACGGATGACGTTTTCTTTCCTGCTTCAACCACGCCTTTCAAGGCGTGGTTTTCGCGGATCGAAAATAAGCTTGGGATGGTTGAGAGAAGGTGGAAATTTTTAAATCTGCTTCGCAGCGCCGGCGAGGACTTCGTCGCGGATGGCTTTCCACCAAGGAAAATCAAGTTTTTTGAGGAGGGAGAGCTGATCTTTGTAGATTTCTGCAAAATAATTATTGCCGGCTTGGATTTCTTCAAAACATTTGGAAAGAAGCTGGAGCTTATCGGCCGCTTTAACAATCTGCGCCTCGGTGCTTTTATCCGCATTTTCTTGATTCCAAAGATCGACGAACTCTTTTTGTAGAGCACCTGGCAGATCGACAAACGTTTCCTTTATCATTTCCCGATCCACCTCCCGGATAGCGCTGTAAACTTTCTCATTGAAATGTTTGAACGGGTTGAGGATATCGCCGGAAAAACCTTCTTCAGCATCGTGGACAATTGCCATTGCTAAAGCTTTTTTGGTATCGACCTTAATTTTCTTTTTCGCCAAAAGATTACAAATTATTAGGGTGAAATAAGCGACATAGAAAGAATGTTCAGCAACAGACTCCGGGAAATGCTGCGGTCGGTTGTTGAATCGCGTCACATGCGCCAGGCTTCGGTTTAAAAGATGATCAAAGATTTTCGCCATCGCCTGGACATTTTACAGCGATTTCTAATTGTTTGCAAAATAAAGTCAAAAGTTCTAAAATTACCAGCCGGACATTGAAAATCTGATTCAAGGAGAGGGAGAGAGTTGGCAAAGCGGAAGAAATACGTCCAGGACAGGTACAGCCGGATTCTGGAGAAGATTAGGCAGGATGAGGTTGACTGCCTACCCGTTTACGCGCGTTCTAATGCTCTTGGAGTAGGTCCAACGGTTGTTTACAACTTTCGCCCTGGGCCGCGGGCAAGGATGCCCTATCTAAGAGCTGCCAAGGGACGACGGCGGCGGAGGGACAATCGTGTTACCCTGCCACCGGGTCCCTGGATCGCCGAATATGTGCCGATCGGTTCAAGGTCCCCCCTTCAAGAGGTGTTGGCCCGCGGCGACGCACAGGAGTTAAAGGCTAACTTCATCATTGTCAGTACCACTCCGCCGAAGGTCAAAATCTTCCAGTTCGTGGAAGACCTTTCGGCAGCTCTGCGGCAAACCGAGCATATCTTTGCTCGTTACTCCCGGGAGCTTGACGACCTAGTTCAAGCAAGGTCTCAGTTGGAGGAAAAGCTGAGGCGGTCCCGAGGTGGTCGGCGGTTACCTAAGGGTGAAGAAGAACTTTCCATCCGGGTAGAAGTAGCGGCAATAAATCTCCGAATTGCCCAAATTCGTGAGATCGGTGCCGACAGAGCCGCTAGGGATTTCAACCTCCAATTCGTCATTAGGGAGAGTTTTCACCGACTAGGCGTCTACTCGGCTGCCCTAGTTAATCTTGCCCAAAGCGTGAGTAGGATGGGCGGTAGATTCCGTAGAGCTCAGGTGGTCGAGTACCTCCGGCTGCTTGATGAGGAACTCACCTTCTTTGCCAGCAAAGAAATAAGGCCTAGCAGGAGCTTGGCAAGAAGGCAAATCCACCTAATTACCCAGGATTGGGAGGGTAGACTAAACTCCGGACAGGTAGTTGCTATTCTGTCTCGAGCTAGTCAGTACCTGAACGAAGCGGCGAAAAACCTGGCACGTTGGTCGGAAAAGTTGAGTGAGAAAGAGAAGAGAGATGCCCAATCTATGCGATTTTTCGTCGTTCAGGGAGCTACCCCTCGGCAACCTAGACTACTATAGGTTGACTTCTAGAGGGTTTTCAGGTATAATAGAGAAAACTGGTTGGAGTTCCGCTGGAGGTTGATATTGTACAGGTGCGCAATACCTATCGACCCTAGCAAGCCAGAAGTGCTCTGCGGAGCCAAGACCAATCGGATCTGTCAGAGATGCAAGAGAGCGTATTGTCCTACTCATACCGGTAGGAGGCCAGTATTTTGCTCCGACAGACGCGGTTGCAATCGTATAGTCGAGCAAAGGGCTGCTGGTTGGAAACAGCCTGTAGCTGACCAAGGCTGTCGGGTTCACCCCGGTACACCTTTGGCCAACGGTGTCTGTCCAATTTGCGAAGGCATCGCGGAGGGCAAAGGTTGGCCAAGAAGACCGTCCTAGTCGTCTACTCACAAGGTAGGATGACAGGGGCGGTCTTTTCTTTTCCAGGATTTAGCTTCCAAGGCCTGGCCTTGACGCACGAAAACAACTTGGTTGTTTTTTCTTGCCACTTGTGTTAGAAATGAAAAGATGGTTTTAGATAAAACCGATCCAAAAATTGCTGATCTGATCAAAAAAGAAGAAAAGCGGCAGAAAGAAGATATCAATCTCATCCCCTCCGAAAATTACGCCTCAAAAGCGGTCCGAGAAGCTTTGGGATCTGTTTTCACCAACAAATACTCCGAGGGCTACCCTTACAAAAGATATTACGGTGGCAATCAATTTGTCGACGAAATTGAAACCTTGGCGATCGAGCGGGCGAAAAAGCTTTTCGGCGTCAAATTCGCCAATGTTCAAGGCTATTCCGGCTCCCCCGCCAACCAAGCGATTTATTTTGCTTTGGCCGAGCCTGGCGAAACAATCATGGGAATGAGTCTACCACACGGTGGTCACCTGACCCATGGTTGGAAGGTTAATTTTTCTGGTCGCCTTTACAATGCTGTTCAATATGGTGTGGATTTGGAGTCGGAACTTATTGATTTTGCTAATTTAAGAAAGCTCGCTAAGGAACATAAGCCAAAGATGATTTGGACCGGCGCAACCGCCTATCCACGAGTATTTGATTGGCAAAAATTCAAAGATGTCGCTTCCGAAATTGGTGCCTATCTAGTTGCCGATATTTCCCATATTTCCGGTTTGATTATCGCCGGGGCCCACCCTACTCCGGTAGGGATTGCCGATGTCATTATGACCACCACTCATAAAACCTTGCGCGGTCCCAGAGGTTCGATCATTATGACTGACAATGAGGAGCTAGCGACAAAAATCGACAAAGCAGTTTTTCCTGGTTTGCAAGGCGGGCCGCACGATAATAATACGGCGGCGATTGCCGTTTGTTTGAAAGAAGCAAATACAGCGGCGTTTCGAAAATACGGGCAGCAAATTGTCAAAAATGCCAAAGTTTTAGCCGAGACGCTGAAAAAAGAAGGGTTGAGATTAGTTAGTGGTGGTACTGATAATCATTTAATGCTTGTCGATTTCGGTGAGGCCGGACCGACCGGCAAAGAAGTCCAGGAAGCTTTGAATCTCTGCGGCATTATTGTTAACAAAAATACCGTTCCCCGTGAAACCCGCAAACCATTTGTTACTTCCGGTATTCGTTTAGGTACTCCAGCCGTTACCACCCGGGGAATGAAAGAGAGGCAAATGCGGCAAATCGGGCTTCTGATCGCAAAGGTGATTAAAAACCTTGGATACGAGAAAGTCTACAAGGAAGTCACCCAAAACGTCAAGAATCTTACCGCAAAATTCCCCGTCCCTTGACAATCTTAGTCTAGTTTGAAATCATTAAACTAATGCTCCTAGAAAATTATCCTGAGGAAACGGAAAAGTTAAAAAGATACGATAGGTTTTTTGAGTGGATTAGTTGGGTGGTACTTCTATCAAGCTTAGCGATTACTTATTTACCGCTCGGGTTGCCAGTCCATCGATTAGGGTTCAACCTTCTGGTTGTTTTTGTTGGGGTGATCACGTTGATTGCTTACCGAGTAATGCCTTTCGAGAAACGAACGGGCAAATTCCGCTACAGCTTTAGACAAAAAAATTTTCTCCTTAGTTTATCCGATCATTTGTTTGCTACCAGCGCTATTTTTTTGACCGGTGGAATAAATAGCCCATTTTGGTTTGTCTACATTTTGACTCTTATTGCCGGTTCCCTGCACCTACCGGCTTGGTCAATGGTTATCGAAGGTATTGAGGCAGTAGTTTTGTATTTGCTCGCAGTTGGTTTCTTGGTTCCTTACGCCTTTGGCTATTATGAGGTTGGGCTGACCGCCTCTATGGTTGTTGTGCCTTTAGTGTCCGTGCTCGCGGTTATTTTGAATTATGTTGTAGCTAAAGGTTTAAGCCAAGAAGTAGTGGAAAATAGAAAGCTTGTCGCCGATCTGAAGGAGAAGGCAGCTGAGGCAATTGGTGAGCGGGACGAACTCAACACGGTCGTTAGTTCTGTTAGTGATGGAATCTTTGTTTTAGATCGAGAACGAAACCTAAGTTTTATAAATAAGGCCGCGAAGAAAATTTTAGGGGTGAAGGAGGATCAAGTTCTTAATAAAAAATTTGCGGAGATGTTTACGATTTTAGATTTGGAGAACAAAGAAATACCTCAAGAGCAGTTGTTTCCAATAAAAGGTGTAGCCGAAGACGAAATTATCCTTGGGCCGAAAGATCTAAAGATCCGTCCAAGTAGTGGGAAAGAAAGTTTGGTCCGTTTGACCGCCACCGAAATCAAAGAGGGGGCCAAACTTGGAATCGGTTCTATTTGTGTTTTTCAAGATCTTTCACAGGAAAAAAAGCTTGAAGAGATGAGGCTGGATTTTGTTTCCATCGCCGCTCACGAGTTGCGTACCCCAATCACCGCCATCCGTGGTTATCTTTCGATTTTAATTGAAGAGGTAGCCGGAAAACTGGCCCCAGAAGAGCGTTCCTGGTTGGAAAAAGCCTTTGTTTCCACCAGCAATCTTTCGTCGTTGGTGGAGAATCTACTGGCGGTTTCCCGAATTGAATTGCGAACACTCAAACTAGAACTGACTAAATGTAATTGGCGAGAAATTTTGCAAGGAGTGGTAGACGATTTCAAACAGCAAGCTACCCAAAAAGGTGTTAACTTACAGCTTAAAGTTGCCGGCGGATTGTCAAAAATAGCCGTGGATAGATTTCGAATTAGTGAAGTGGTTACCAACCTTCTTTCGAACGCTATAGAACACACCCAACCAGGCGGAAGCGTGGAGGTGAACGCTTATTTTGAGGGTGACCAAATTGTCACCAACGTTAAGGATACTGGCGAAGGGATTCCCAAAGATGCCCTACCTCATCTTTTCACTAAATTTTTCCGGGTCTCCGGTGTCCTTGAGGAAGGTTCAAAAGGCACAGGTCTTGGACTTTATATCTCAAAAGCAATAGTCGAAATGCACCAAGGAAAAATCTGGGTCGAAAGTGAACTTGGGCTAGGCAGTAAGTTTTCTTTTAGCTTACCGGTGAAAAGAAGTTTTGTCAGACCAAAAACAGGGATTTTAGTAAAGAGTGCCTATAAACCTTAAATTTAAGTTGGCTTATTCGTTTTATGATGTAATATAATAAAAGAGGGTATTATGTATCTTTTCGATTTTGCCTTTAATCCATACGCTTTACTTTCCTATTTGGCGGTTGTAGCAAACACGATTGTACTTTATCTAGTTGTTTCGCGGGGTTTAAAAGTTTCCGCTAACCGCTGGTTTGTGATGACGGTTCTTGCTCTTATTCCCTGGGGCCTTGGCGAAGCCTTCCTCCGACTTAGCGCCAATCCGACCGCGGCTAGTTTTTGGCAAGCGGTTGAGATAATCGGTTGGGTCTTCGTTTCCCCACTTTTTTTAAGCTTCACCCTCGCTTACATTGGTAAAGAAAATCTTCTTTCTAGACTTTCTGTTCAGGCTCTTTTGTTTGGCCCGGCTCTTCTCTTTCTTTTTTTGGGTTGGTATACCGATTTGATTTATGTTACCCACGATCCGGCCTCGTATGAAAAAGTTTATCACGGGTGGATGAGCCCGACTGCGCCATTCTTTTGGTTAGTCACCCTTTGGCTAATGAGCCTTTTTATCATTTCCATTTGGTTGCTTTTTAAATATCGGCGGGGTTTAAAAGACGACAAAAAGCGAAAACAGACTATTCTCGTGATTTTTGGCGTGCTTGTTCCAATCGTTGGCGGTTTAACTACCAACGCTATTTTGCCTCTTTTAGGTTTTATGGTCTTTGAGGCTGCTGTTCCACTGACCACCGTGATGAGTGTCACGATTGCATACGCTATTTTTAAATACAAGCTTTTTGTTATCAATCTGGCGATGGTCGCTGACGACATCGTCGAAACGATGAATGAAATTTTGATCGTTCTCGATACCGGCCATTTTATCGGATTTGGCAACAACGCCGTCGAGCGGATCCTCGGCTACAAAAAAGAAGAATTACTTGGCCAACATGTCCGAAAGCTCGTTGGTAGCGATTGGCCAGCCTTCCGTGATAAAGTGCTACAAGAATTAGACGCCGGTCGAACGGTTTCCGGCGTTGAAGTTAACTTAGAGTCTTCCTCTGGTAAAAAAATACCGGTTAGTTTTTCCTCCTCCCTGCTTAAAGATGAAAACGGCCAGGTGTTTGGTGAAGTCGGAGTGGCCACGGATATTCGGAAAATCCAAGAATTAGTGACTAATGTTACCGCTGAAAGAAATAAACTAACAACGGTAATGCAATCAATTGTTGACGGCGTGTTAGCGCTGGATTTGGAAGGGAACATAATCTTGGTCAATCCCCCAGCTTTGACGATGTTGGGTCTTGGTCGAGAGGATATTTTAGGTAAGAAGCTTGATGATGTTTTAACGATGTTTGATGGGGATCAAAGGATGCTTGGTCGAGACCTTATTCCAACCAATAAGCCTGACAAAGATACTATTGTCGTCCAGAAAAGAAATCTTAAAATTGTCACCAACTTTGGTAGGCAACTTTTTGTTAACTTGACAAGCTCTTCAATAAAAGAAGGGAGCGAAGTTGGTCTGGGGGCGATTATTACGATAAATGATATCTCTAAAGAGAAAGAGTTCGAGGAGATGAAGCTAGATTTTGTTTCGATGGCGGCTCACGAACTGCGCACGCCTCTTACGGCAATCAGAGGTTACCTTTCGGTTCTTCAAGAGGAAGTGGCCGACTCTCTTTCTAAAGAGCAAAAATCTTTCCTTGACAAAGCGTTTGTTTCTTCATCCCAACTAGCCTCTTTAGTCGAGAATTTGTTATCGGTTTCTCGGATCGAAAGAGGGGCGATGAGGCTAGATGTAATACCAGCCGATTGGCGAGCGATCCTAGAAGAATCGGTAAACAATTTTCTACCTTTAGCTTCCGAAAAAGGCGTCAACATTTTCCTTAAATGTCCAGAAAAACTGCCTAAAGTTCTTGTGGACAAGTTTCGAATCGGCGAAGTGCTTTCAAATTTGGTTGGTAATGCCATCGCTTATACAAAGCCTGGTGGCGATATCCAGGTGACAGCCGAGGTCGGTCGTGGGCAGGTTACTACCCACGTGAAAGATACCGGGCAAGGAATTCCCGAGTCTGCCCTACCCCGTCTTTTCACAAAGTTCTTCCGCGTCTCGGGGATATTAGAGCAAGGTTCAAAAGGAACCGGGCTTGGTCTTTATATCTCCAAAGCGATTATTGATCTGCACCAAGGGAAAATTTGGGTTGAGAGTAAGATGGGGGTTGGTAGCACCTTTTCCTTCACCGTGCCGGCGGTTGAAAGTGGGGATAAGCCGGTTGAATCAGGCAAGGAGCCGCTACTAGTCGAGGAGACGAAGGAGGGCAAAAATACTTCATCTGCTACCGAAAGTAAAAATGTTTCCCACCCGCTATCTACTTTAGGGAACAAAAAGCCAAAAAGATTTTTCAAAAAGCTCCTGACTGCCCAAAAGAAAACTTAAGTTGAAACTGCCTTCTCGATTCTTTCTTTCCGTTCGCGGGTAATTGCCGTTACCGCCGCTACCCGGTCGTTTCTATCACCTAGCCTAATCAAAATTACGCCTTGAGTCTGACGAGTGAGAATTGGAAGGTCTTTCACCGGTAACTTAATTACCTGGCCACCCTTGGTTGTGATAATGACATCTTCGTGGCTTTTTTCAATCACCTTTGCCGCTACCAAGGCCCCGTTACGAGTTGTTATTTCCGCGGCTTTTACACCAGCCCCGGCCCGACTCTGAATAGGCCAATCAACCAGCTTGCTTCTTTTACCATAACCCCTGTCGGTAATTACTAAAAGATCCGCCTCTGGTGGTGCTATTTCGGCGCTAATTACCGCATCAGCACCCTTTAGTCTGATACCAATTACGCCACTGGTTGCTCGTCCCATGGCTCTTGCGCCTTTTTCCGAAAAGCGAATTGACATTCCGTTTTTGGTGACAATTATGATATCGTCAGTACCGTCAGTTAGGCTGACAAAGCGGAGCTCGTCGCCGCCGGCTATATTGATCGCAATCACACCAGTTCTTCGGATGTTGGCAAAGTCAGCTAATGGCGTTTTTTTAACTATTCCCCCCTTGGTCGTCATAAACAAAAAGCCACTTTTTACCTTAGAGGGGATGCATACAACCGCGGTTATCAGATCCCCTTGATCGAGTTCAATTAGATTGACAATTGCCTGTCCGCGGCTTACGCGGCTGCCTTCAGGGAGATCATAAACTTTTAACTGGTAGACTTTTCCACTTTTCGTGAAAAATAAAATGGCGTCGTGGGTTTTAGCGGAGAAGATATCCGCGACAGTGTCCTCTTCCTTCATCGCTACGCCAGCGACCCCTTTTCCACCGCGGCCTTGGGTGCGGAAAGTGGAAATTGGGCTTCTCTTGATGTAACCACTTTCGGTGATCGTTACAATCACTTGTTCCTTAGGGATGAGATCTTCCTCGGAAAATTCTCCGATCGGGTTTGGGTAGACTCTCGTGCGACGATCCTCACCATATTTTTCTTTCAGTTCGAGAAGTTCCTTTTCGATTACAGCCAAAATCTTTTTTGGAGAGGCCAGTAGATCTTCAAGGTACGCAATCTTTTTTTTGGTTTCCGTGTATTCCTCTTCAATTTTTTGCCGCTCAAGTGCCGCGAGGCGGCGAAGCTGCATGTCTAAAATAGCAATCGCCTGAATTTCGGTAAGTTTGAAACGACCGATCAAGTTGGTTTTGGCAGATTCGGCGTCCTTTGATTTTTTGATCGTCTCAATCACCGCGTCTAAGTGATCTAGGGCAATTTTTAAACCTTCGAGAATATGAGCTCGGGATCCGGCTGCTTCCAAATCAAATTGACTTCTTTTTGTGACAACGTTCTGGCGGTGTCGGATATATTCGGTTAAAACTTTTTTGAGGGTGAGAGTTAGTGGTACACCATCCACCAAAGCGACCATGTTGACATTAAAAGCAAGTTGCATGGCGGTGTGTTTGTAGAGATTATTCAATACTGCCCGTGGACGGCTATCTCTTTTCAGTTCGATAACGATCCTCATTCCCCGCCTGTCTGATTCATCACGTAGATCAGAAATTCCTGCTAGTTTCTTCTCTTTAACCAACTCCGCAATGTGGGCGATGAGCAGAGATTTGTTGACTTGATAAGGAAGCTCCGAGACAGAAATGACAAATTTTCCACCCTGATCCTCTTCGATTTCCGCACGCGCCTTCATCACGATCCTTCCTTTACCGGTGGCATAGGCAGCGCGGATTTCATTGATATCAAAGATCGCCCCGCCGGTTGGAAAATCAGGCCCCTTGATAAATTTCAGAAAATCCTCGACCATCCCTTCGGGATTATTAATTAGGTAGATAATGCCGTCACAAATCTCATTTAGATTATGGGGTGGTATGTTGGTGGCCATTCCAACGGCAATGCCGGCCGAGCCGTTGAGCAAAAGGTTTGGTAGACGGGCTGGTAAAATTCGCGGCTCTTTTCTGGTGCCATCAAAGTTGTCCGCAAAGGGCACGGTACTCTTCTCAATATCGGAGAGCATCTCAGCAGAAATCTTGCTCATTCGTACTTCGGTATAACGCATCGCCGCCGGTGGATCGCCATCGATTGAGCCGAAATTGCCTTGGCCATCCACCAGTGGAGCCCTCATCGCAAAATCTTGGGCTAACCGAACCAATGCATCATAAACCGGGGCATCACCATGGGGGTGATATTTTCCTAAAACTTCACCAACCACCGTTGCACTCTTTCGATACTTTGCCTCGTGAGAAAGGCCAAGTTCGTGCATAGCATAAAGGATTCTTCGGTGGACTGGTTTTAGGCCGTCTTTGACATCGGGGAGAGCCCGGGAGACAATCACGCTCATGGCATAATCAAGATAGGAGCGTTGCATCTCTTGCGTAATTTCGACCGGCTCTATCTTGCCAAAGCCACTTTCAGTTGTAGGACCATCGCCATTTGACATAATGAATAGTGATTGGTGGTTAGTCAATAGTGATTAGTAGAAAACTCTATTTACTATTCACCAATGACCAATGACCAATGATGAGTTGCTAGACATCTAGATTTGCATAGCGGGCGTGGGTTTGGATAAATTTTCGGCGGGGTGGTACTTCCTCGCCCATCAGCATATTAAATATCTCATCTGCCGCGGTAGCGTCTTCTAGACGCACTTTTTTCAGAATTCGGTTATTGGGATTCATTGTCGTTTCCCAAAGTTGGGTTGGATTCATCTCCCCCAACCCTTTATACCTTTGAATGTTGTAAGAGGAACGGGCCTGTTTTAGGTTTTCTCCATCAGGTTCCACCTTTGTTTTTTTAGCCGTTTTTCCTCCATCACCGGCGACAATTGCTTCTTTTTCCTCATCGTTGTAAGCGTAAAAAGTCTCTTTTCCGGCGGCGATTTTATATAGAGGAGGTTGAGCGATGTAGAGGTAACCTTTTTCGATTAACGAACCCATGTAACGGAAAAAGAAAGTGAGGAGTAGTGTGCGGATATGCTCGCCATCGACATCGGCATCGGTCATAATGATTACCCGGTGATAGCGGATCTTATCGATGTTGAAGGTGTCACCAATTCCGGTACCGAGGGCGATAATTAAATCTTTAATCTCTTCAAATTGGATGATCTTATCCAGTCGTGCTCTTTCCGTGTTTAATATCTTACCACCCAGCGGTAAAATCGCTTGAAATTTCCGGTCCCTCCCTTGCTTGGCACTGCCGCCGGCACTATCCCCTTCTACGATGTACAGCTCGCAGGCCGCGGCATTTTTCTCCTGACAATCGGCTAGTTTTCCGGGAAGCATCATGCCTTCCAATGCCCCTTTTCGGATCACTGCTTCTTTAGCCGCTTTAGCGGCTAAACGGGCTTTAGCGGTTAAAAGGACTTTTTCAATCACTTTCCGGGCTTCCGAGGGGTTTTCCTCAAAGAAGGTTTCTAGGCCATCTTTGACAATTGTTTGTACCATGGGTTGAACATTTGCATTACCCAGCTTTGTTTTGGTTTGGCCTTCGAACTCCAGCTTTTCAGAGTTCATTTTTATTGCTACTGCCGCTGTTAGCCCCTCTCGAACATCATCGCCAGTAAGAGGCTCTTCTCCTTCTTTCACCGCGCCAATTTTGCGGGCGTAGTCGTTTAATGCCCGGGTGAGCGCCATCCGAAAACCAGTCAGATGGGTCCCACCTTCGATTGTATTGATTACGTTAGCGAAGGACTCGACCGTTTCCATAAAAGAGTCGTTATATTGGATAGCCACTTCGACACCGATATTTTCGGTGTTCTTTTTAATAAAGATTGGTGCGTGGAGGGCGGTTTTATTTTTATTTAAGTCTTCTACCAAGCTTTTTATGCCACCGTCAAAGTAGAAATTTTTTTCGGTATCGGCCCGCTCGTCATAAAGATGGAAGAAAAGCCCAGCGACTAAGTAAGAACGTTCGCGAACCTGTTTTTCTAAGGTTTTGAAATCTAAGAAAACAGTTGAGAAGATGCTTTTGTCGGGAAGAAAGGTAGTAGCGGTACCACTGGGGATCTTTTCCCAGATACCTTTGCTAGTAGTCGGCAACTTGCTTTCTTTAATTATCTCGACGCCAGTAGTCGGTCGACCGGCTTTGTATTCTTGGGCGAACAAAGCGTTCCCTCTTTTAACCTCAACTCTCATCTCTTGGCTCAGAGCATTTACCGCCGAGGCCCCGACGCCGTGCAGTCCGCCCGAAACTTTGTAACTACCGCCACCAAATTTTCCACCGGCATGGAGGTAGGTCATCGCGACTTCGAGGGCCGATTTACCAACATGGGGGTGGCGTTCTACTGGGATTCCCCGGCCATCGTCGATAACCGTTACTTTTTGGTCGGGGTGGAGGTAGATCCAAACGTTCTTGGCGTGACCGGCGAGGGCCTCATCGACGGAATTATCAATGATTTCCGCCGCTAGATGATGAAGGCCGTGAATATCAGTGGAGCCAACATACATCCCCGGTCGTCGGCGGACCGGCTCCAAACCTTCGAGAACTTGAATATCTTTGGCGGTATATTTTGTCATCAAACCCTCTTAAGTAGTGATTGGTTACTGGTAACTAGTGATTGATAGCTGGTGTGAGTAAACTGCAGCAACCTACTAATCACTAATCGCTAATAACTATTCACCAATCATTATATTTTACTCTGGTTGGGCTCAAAAAGCAATCTGTAGTAGCAAACAGCAGCCAGCTTTAATTTAATTATAATAGTTAGCTGTTTTCTGTTCTCTGTTCACTGTTCTCTATTCTCTGGTTGCTGTCGCTTGATAGCGGCTAGGGGCGCTTCTAGTAGGATAATCGTTTTTAGTAATTTGGGGGAGGCTTTTCTTTTGATGAGAGATCGCAATTTACAAAGCAGTTTCACATAATTTAGTATTCTCCGCAAGTGTTCCGGAGCGGGTATAAACGGTGGACTGCCGATTCCTACTCCGGCTCGTAAAATTTTTCGCCAAGTATCTAGCCAAGAATCAAGATTAAGGGAGGCCGCCGAAATATATCTTTGATAAAAGCTTCCTTGAAAAAAATCTTCGAGCTGCCCCCAGCTGGTCTCCTCTTCTCCGATGGGTAGTTGCATTTTTTGACAGCGGGAGGCCACCGTCGAAAGCAAGCTTTCCGCGGTTGGAGCAGTGAGGATAATATTAGCGGCCTCCGGAGCCTCTTCTAGGTTTTTCAAAAGGGCGTTTTGGGCTTCGATGGTAAGATTTTGGGCTTCTAGCACAATCACCGTTTGGGAAGAAGATTCGTATGGTCGAAGGGCGAGCTTCTTGTTGATATTTCTGACATCACCGATTCCAGAGGCTTCTCTGGTATCGAGTATGGTAGTGTCAAAGGTAGATGAATGTTTGGCAGCGAAATCTTCGGCAGATCCTTTTCTTGACTTGCTGCTCCCACCAATAATTAGAATCGGTAAGCTCATGATTGACATTTTAACAAGTGAGCAGCTAAAATAAAAGTAATATCAAGAGGGTCTGCCCAATGGCGCAAGTTACCGAAAAGGAAATTGAAGACGTTCTTTTTGAGCAGGGTAAGCTTACCAAAGATAAAGTCTCCATGGTAAAAATGGAGGCGATCAATACTGGGAAGCAGCCTGAAGACCTTCTTTTAGAACGGGGTTTTGCCAGTCCCGAGGATATCGCCGCTGCTCGGGCGGTCCTTTTGGGGATTGGTTTTTATGATCCGACCAGCAAACCGATCCCGGCCGATATTTTGAGCAAAATACCCGAGCCTGTGTCTCGCCGCTACACCCTCCTTCCCTTTCAGTACGAGGTAGCGACAAACATTCTTTCGGTAGCGATGGCCGATCCCCTTGATTTGCAGGTAGTGGAATTTATCGAAAGAAAAAGTGCTGCTCGGGTGAAGCCTTTTATATCGACTCCTAGTCTTATTAACACAGCAATTACTGAACAATACTCCCAAAGTTTGACTACCCAAGTATCGGCGGCCTTGCAGGAGGTTGGTGGTACCCTCCAGGCTAAAGAAGAACTAACCGATCTTGGTAAGGTTGAAGATATTATCAAAGAGGCGCCGGTCGCCAAGATCGTGTCCACCCTTCTTGAGTACGCGCTTAAAGCGCGGGCGAGCGATGTTCATATCGAGCCCTTGGAGGATCGTACCCGGGTGCGTTATCGAATCGATGGAATTTTGCAAGAGCGGGTGGTGCTACCCAGGAAGGTTCATGAAGCCTTAATTTCCCGGATTAAGATCCTTTCCAACCTCAAAATTGATGAAAAAAGACTGCCGCAGGATGGGCGTTTTACCTTCAAACTGGGAGACTCTATAGTTGATTTGCGGATTGCTAGCTTGCCAACCATCAATGGCGAAAAAGTGGTGATGCGACTTTTGCCGAAAGCAGGTTCGGCACCGACCTTAGCGGAACTGGGGCTGCGTGGTACGGCGTTGAAAATCTTTGAAGAAAATATTGTTAAGCCGCACGGAATAATTTTAATCACTGGTCCGACTGGTTCTGGTAAAACAACCACTCTTTTTGCAGTCCTTTCGAAAATAAATTCACCGAAAGTAAATATTGTTACCCTCGAAGATCCGGTGGAATACCAAATTCCCGGTGTCAACCAAGTTCAGATAAATATCGCCGCTGGGCTGACCTTTGCTAGCGGTTTGCGAAGTTTCTTGCGCCAAGACCCCAACGTTATCATGGTCGGTGAGATCCGTGACTCCGAAACTACCGGTTTGGCAGTCCAAGCTTCACTGACTGGGCATTTGGTTTTTTCGACTCTCCACACTAATTCGGCGTCTGGCGCCCTGCCACGACTACTTGATATGGGAGCGGAAACATTTCTGCTGGCTTCGTCAATTAATTGTGTTGTTGCCCAGCGGGTGCTCCGGAAAATTTGCCTTGATTGCAAATCCGAGTACGACCCACCGGAGCCGCTGGTTGAAGATATCAAAACGGCTTTAGGCAATCTTATCAACGGGAGGGCAGCGCGTCTTTCCGAGCAAGAAGAAAAAGATTTGAAAGAGCTTGAAGGCAGGACTAAGTTTAAATTATTTAAGGGTAAAGGCTGTGACAAATGCGGTGATTCTGGTTATAAAGGCAGAATTGCCATCTTTGAGGTCCTCCCGGTGACGGAAAAGATCGGTCGGCTGATTTTAGAGCGATCATCAGCTGGTAAAATCGAAGAAGTGGCCGTTGCCGAGGAGGGGCTGGTGAAAATAGTTCAGGATGGCTATCTGAAGGCTTTGGAAGGGATTACGACCGTTGAAGAAGTCCTTCGGGTAGCGAGAGAATAGGTATCAAGTATTAAGTATTAAGTATTCAGTAGTAAGTATGAAGGAGAGGGTCAAGAGTCAAGTGTCAAGTGTCAAGAAATTTTAACATGATACATGACGCATGATACGTTAAAAAATATGGAAATTCAACAAATTTTAGAAGAAGCGCTGCGCCGGGGAGCTTCTGATGTCCATCTGATGGTGGGTGTCTTTCCGACCTTGCGGATCGATGGGAAACTGGTACCAATTACCCGGGCGCCGACTCCGGTTCCCGAATATATTGAGAAACTGGTTTTGTCGCTGTGTTCTCCGGAACAAAAAGAGCTGCTGCTGACCAATAAGGAGCTTGATTTCTCCTTTGCTCTTGGCGAAGTGGCCCGTTTCCGAGTCAACGCCTTTTACCAGAAAGGTTATCTTTCCGCTGCTCTTCGCCTGATTCCCAGTCGGATACCAAACTTGGAAGAACTTCACCTACCCAGCGTCTTAGGAAACCTGACGAAACTTCGGCAAGGGCTTATTTTGGTCACCGGCCCGACTGGTCATGGTAAGAGCACAACGATTTCTTCGCTCATTAATAAAATAAATGAGGATAAAGGCGTGCATATTGTCACCGTTGAGGATCCGATCGAATATGTTTATCCTAGCCGAAAGTCTTTAATTGCCCAAAGAGAAATGCATCTAGATACCCACTCTTGGGAAATTGCCTTGCGGAGTGCTCTCCGAGAAGATCCCGATGTCGTTCTTATCGGCGAGATGCGCGACTATGAGACAATCGAAGCGGTTTTGACAATTGCCGAGACTGGCCATTTGGTTTTTGCCACCTTGCATACCAATAGCGCGGCTCAAACTTTGGACCGGGTCGTTGGTGTTTTCCCGGAAAATATGCAAGAACAAACCAGGATGCAACTTTCCAATGTGCTGGAGGCGATAATTTCGATGCGGTTGCTGCCCGCTACCGATGGCGGACGTTACCCAGCCACCGAGATTTTATTAGCGACGCCAGCGGTTCGTAATGTGATCCGTGAAGGCAAGAGTCACCTAATCGATAATATTATCCAAACCTCTTCCGGTGTCGGAATGCAGACGCTGGAGACTTCTTTGGCGACTTTAATCAAAGCTGGTCATATTAGCTTAGAGGTCGCCCTCTCTTATAGTCTGCGCCCCCAGGAGCTGATGAGAGAAGTCAGAGGTGTGCCAAGCAAGAAATGATTACCGAAAGCCGAAAGATTTTTAGGAGATTTACTGATCCCTGATCCCTGATCACGGATCACTGACCATTATGGAACGATTTAATTACTTCGTAAAAGATAGCAAGGGTGTCTCCCACAAAGGCCTGATTGAGGCGGTGAACTCCAAGCAGGCGGCTGTCATTTTGCACGAGAGAGGTTTCACGATTATTAGGATCGCGCCGGAAGCGAAAGGATTTACCCTCCCCTTTTTCGGTGGTGTTGGAGTTGGGCCGATCGCCCAATTTACTCGCCAGCTGGCAACAATGATCACGTCGGGTCTGCCGCTTATTGATTCTTTGGTTGTTTTACAAAAGCAAACCGAAAATACGCGGTTGCAGGAAATAATCAGAGAGATCACCGAGGATGTTCAAGGCGGTGGTACTTTTGCTTCGGCTCTTTCCAAGCATCCGGGGATCTTTTCGGTTGCGTACATCAATATCATTAAAGCCGGCGAAGCTTCCGGGACCCTTGATCAGGTATTGCTGAAACTATCCGATACTCTTGAGAAGGAGCGAGAGTTTCAAGGCGCGATCAAAGGGGCGATGGTATATCCCGCGATTATTATCTCCGGGATGCTTGCTGTTGGAACGATGATTATGATCTTTGTTGTTCCCAAGCTCACCACGGTTTATAAAGATATGAATATTAGCCTTCCGCTGCCGACCCTAATATTAATGGCGGTCAGCGATTTCCTTGTTCGTTTTTGGTGGTTAGTGATTATCGCCATCGTTGGCGGTATGATTGCCCTACGGCGTTATCGCAAAACCCCGTCCGGGGCTTTGGCGATCGATAGTCTACTTTTGAAAATACCGGTAATCGGGAAGCTGAACCGCGAGACTTCTCTGACGGAATTTACGCGCACCCTTGGTTCTTTGGTGGGAGCCGGCGTCCCGATCCTGGAGGCCTTAAGAATTGGCGGCGATGCTGCTACCAACGCTGTTCACCGCACCGCCATTGGTAAGGTGATCGATATGGTCGAAAAAGGGGCGCCCCTTTCTAAAGCCCTTTCGAGCGAGGCAACCTTCCCGCCGATCATACCCCAGATGGTTAGTGTCGGCGAAGAAACCGGAAAAATGGCTGACGTGCTAGAAAAAGTGTCTCGTTTCTTTGAGATCGAGGTCGAACAGATGACGAAAAATCTCACCACTGCCCTGGAGCCAATCATCATGATAATTTTAGGGGTAATGGTGGCGCTCCTGATGATTTCCATTATCCTGCCAATTTACAGCCTTACATCTGCCTTTTAAAATTCTAAATAAACTTCAATGACTCAAATTCCAAATAACAAACAAGCCGGTTACGATCTGGAGGAAAGAACATTCCGGTTTGCCCGGAAGATAAACGAATATGTCAAGAAGCTACCAAGAACAGTTGCAAACTTAGAAACTGGAAAGCAGCTAGTAAGGTCAGCTGGTTCGGTTGGAGCAAATTACATCGAGGCGAATGAATCCCTAAGTAAAAAGGATTTTAGGATGAGGATCAAAATCTCCAAGAAGGAAGCAAAAGAAAGCAGATACTGGCTCCGACTAACTGAACCGCTGGAAGAAAATTTAAGTGAGCAAGAAGACTTAATCGACGAGGCTATTCAATTCGCGAAAATATTTGGTGCTATTGCCGAAAAATCAAAATAGTTTGTAATTTGTAAATTGAAATTTGTAATTTATTTAGAATTTAGAAATTAGGATTTAGGATTTAGTATGCTATATTTCGGTTTAATCCTATTCTTTATCCTCGGTACTGCCGTTGGTTCTTTTCTAAACGTCGTCGCCTACCGCAGCGTCCATGGTGGTTCGGTTTTTTTCGACCACTCCGCCTGCCCTCACTGTAAGAAGAGATTAAAACCGCCTGATCTGATTCCAATAGCAAGTTATCTTTTTTTACGTGGCCGCTGCCGCTATTGTGGGAAAAAGATTTCCCTGCAGTACCCTCTTGTAGAGCTCATTACCGGGTTACTATTTGTGCTTACGTTTAACGTTTGGGTAAATACGTTTCCGATACTAGATACTAGATACCAGATACTAGATACTTTTAACTTATTGTATCTATTATTCGTCGTCAGTGTCTTAATTGTCCTTTTTACAACTGATATTATCGATGGCCTTTTGCCCAACAGCATCGTCTTACCAGCCATTGTGATCGTCGCGATTTATAAATTCCTTTTAACCCTCTTTCCCGTCTTTCCCCTCTCCCTCTTCTCAACCCTCTTAACTGATCTAGTGGCTAGTTTTCTAGTGGCTAGTGGCTTTTTCGCAATTGTCTATTTTTCTGGCGAGCGGGCACTTGGTGGCGGCGATGTAAAATTGGCCTTTTTTATCGCTCTAGCAGTTGGTTGGCCGAGCCTTCTAGTTGCCCTTTTTAGCGGCTTCTTGACAGGCGGGCTAGCCTCTGTTATGCTTATATTAGCCGGTAGAAGGCGGTTTGGGCAGACTGTCCCGCTCGGACCGTTTTTGGCTATCGGAGCCTTTGTTGCACTTTTCTACGGGGATCAAATAATACAATGGTACTTGGGGATCTTAAGCGGTGCTTGATCCACACTAATGAACACTAATAAAAACACTAAGTACCACGAATTACTACATCGAGAGCTTAGTTACGAGGTGCAAGGAGCAGCAATCGCGGTTCGCAAACATTACGGACCCGGACACAAGGAGAGTTTATACCAGAGGGCTTATGCAGAAGAACTGCAACATCGAAATATCAGATTTGAGCGCGAAAAATCTATTTCGATCTATTCAAAGAGAAAAACCGTTGTTGGTTCATACCAACCCGATTTCATTATCGATGACAAAGTTATAGTGGAGGTTAAGGCGTTGGAAAGCCTGCCAAGAAAGATGCTTGACCAACTTTTTGATTATCTAAGAAACTCAAAATACGAACTCGGTTACCTAATCAACTTCGCATCTCCAAAATTATTTATCAAAAGGGTAATCTACACCAACGACCGAAAGGGTTTTATAAATGGTTAGTGTATTTTCGTGTTCTTATTTGTGTTTATTGGTGTGTCGAAGACATCGTGTTTATATTGGTGTATATTTGTGTAGTCCCGCTCTGCGGGACCGAGGGGAGGTGAGAAATAAGTGATTGAAAAACTTAGATCTCATCTAAGAAAATCCAAAGGATTCACCCTTATTGAGCTACTTATAGTCATCGCGATTATTGCTATCTTAGTCGTCATTGTAATCGTGGCCATAAACCCAGTCCAGAGACTAAACGATGCTCGAGACCGAACTGCTGCGTCAAATGTCAGGGCAACTGGAACACTTGTTGCTACTTGTGTAACTAGAGCGTTGTCTCAGGCTACGGCGGGCACGCTTGCAGATTGTGACACTAATGGTGAGGTAGCAACTACGGGTGAAGGTAATATACCAGCAAACGTGCACGTTGTAGCTAATGTTGGTGGTACTAATATTTGTGCTGGGCAACAGGGTAGCGCTGCTCATTGGTATCGATACGAGCACTTGACCGGTACTACAGCAGAAGTTGCTGGGACGATGAGCGATCCTTTAGCTGCTGCGGACTGTCCGTAGGTTTAATCGTAACGAATTTTAAGACTGGCGGGTAACACCCAGTAAAATAAAAGAGATATACACGGCTTGAAAAGGCTGTGTGAGGGTTAGTGAGAAAGTGGGTTCATGTTGATGATTAATAGGCTGGCGAAGATAAAGCCTAGAGGTTTTACATTGGTGGAATTACTGATCGTAATTGCTATAATCGGAATTCTGGTTACGATTGTCGTTATCGCCATAGATCCCGCGAGGGTAATCCAAAATTCTCAAGATACAAAAAGAAGAGCCGAGTTAAACCAAATAAAAACCTCTTTGCAGCTTTATTTTAATGATTATAAGCGGTATCCAACTACAACCGAGTTCACTACTGTTGGATCTGCTCCAAATTTTACACCTGATTATATGAAGAAGCTGCCTACGTATACCGTTAACTATGGTGTATTCGGTACGGATTACGATGTCGGCGTAGATCTTTATCGACCTAGCACCGTAGGGAACGACTCGGGCTCTTTTGATAAATGCACATCCTTAATCTCTCCTGTGACCCAAAAACCAGATCCTGGAAATTCTGACTACTTCGTCTGCCCTGATTAAAATGTTGCCTTATTCTGCCAAACATAACCCTTTTACCCATCTCACCCTTCTTACCCGTCTTAACCGTCTTAGTCTTCTCACCCCTCTTAAACCCCTAATCAAGTCCTCAAAAGGCATCTCCATAATCACAATCATCATTATTGCGGCGATCGTCGTGGCGGCTTTGAATGCTTACGCTTATTTTAATCCGGATTTTCAGCTTAGTCGTTTCAGCATCGTCTATCTTATTCGCGCCCACGATGATAATCAAAGAAAGGCCGATCTAGCGAGGATCCAAAAAGCAATTGAAAACTATTATGATGATAATGGTCAGTACCCAGCGGCCGATGGTTGGTGCGGCCGGATAGTTACGGTGATGTACCCCGATGTCAAAGACGCACTTTCAGATTACTTCAAAGAAACAGGAATCCCGCAGGATCCTTCTTTCCGTGGAACAGGCAAGGACTACTTTTATCGCCGGGAGGATCGAAATTCTTATGTTTTGCTGGCCGTTCTGGAAAATCCCCCGGCTGGCTCCCCTACCTATAATTATGAGGGCTGCCACGACTGGCCCGGTGCTGGTGTCTACAACTACCGCCTCACCGGCTCCCGCTAATTCCGAACCTCAAGGCCAGGCCTTCAAGTTTAAATATTTCCATCTAGTTAAGGTTTACGTTCAAAGGCCTGGCCTTGGAAGCTAATTATTCCAGAAAAAGTTTTTGGAGACTTAGTTCTTTTTGATAATCGAGACGCGACTCGACAAATTCCTGGTAATCTTTTCGTGGATTTTTCCTCGAAAAATAGCTGAGAATCGGTTCTTCATCAATAAAATCAAACTCCTCTGCTTCTAAATAGTGCCGGTAACTGCTCCATGGGTATTCCTGCGGTTTCCTGACGAGCCCTGCACTGGTAGGATTTAGATGAATATAACGGCTTAGATGAACCAAATATTCGTCGGTTTCAATTAAAATATGTTTAAATGGCCCTTCCAACAAATGCCCCGAGCGCGAATGTCTTAAATTAAAATACATAGTATAGGCGGTGTTAAAATCATGCATAAATTCCGAAATAACTATGTCCGCTTCTTCTTTGAGTATGATATGGGTATGATTTGACATTAGACAAAAGGCTAAAATTCTTAGTGGGAATTTGTGAGCGTATTTTTCTAAACAGTGCAAATAACGGATGTAGTCTTTTTTGTGCAGGAATATCGGTTGTTCATTATTCCCTCGGGTAATAATATGGTATAAGCAATTAGGTGAAAAATCGCGTTGTATCCCCATTTTGAACCTCAAGGCCAGGCCTTTGAACCTGATTTTAATTAAATCATTGTAAGTCAGACACTGTCAATATACTAAATTTTGAACCTCAAGGCCTGGCCTTGGAGGCTAAATGTTTGGTTTGCAAATTTTGGGGTTTGTTTGCTACACTGAAAGTAATGCCTTACTCTAAAATTCCAAATCCAAATTTCAAAGTTCAAAATTTTAAGAATAGTGGTTGCCATAAAAAATTTCTGTTCAACCCAATCCCCGCCCGAGGCTTTAGCCTGGTTGAGCTTTTGGTGGTTTTGGCGATCATGGGAATCTTGGCAACGATCGGCTTGGCCAGATACAATAATTTTAATGCCCGCCAACAAGTAAAAAACGCCGCCCTTGAGCTAAAATCAAATCTGCGGAAATATCAGACTTACGCTATTTCCGGTCAGAAAAATCCAAACCAAGTTACTGCTGGATCAGAGTGCAATGATGCAAGTAGGACTTTGAATTTTTATCGAATAGAAATAACCCCGTCTCCTACTCCTCCTCCCCTTCCTAGCTTTTTGGCGCTGATAGATTGTCTGGGACCTATCGTTACACCGCCTACACTACCTGGACTTTCTGTGCCTGTGGCAACAAATTTTCCTTGGCCAGACGATAGCGGTATCATAGTTCACGATGTAGGCCGCGGTACGGCAAGCACAACTACTTCGTGTGGCCAGATTCAAATTCGGTTTATGCCTTTAAATCAGAGTGTAGGATTATTTTGTGGAGTAGGCACCACAGCAATCCCGATCGAACCTTTAGGTAGTGATCGAGTCTACGTGGAGATTACGAACTCCAGCAATATTCTTTATAGAGTGTTTGTGACTAATTCCGGTGACATTTATGAAGAAAAACAACCTTAAACAAAAAAGCCTGCCCGCCAGCTGGCGGGGTCAAACAATGATTGAGACGGTGGTGGCGATCGGCATTGCGGTCATTATAATTGGCTCCCTGGTTACTCTGATCAATGCCAGCAACCGCCGGGCCACCCTCGCCCGCCAAGCTACTCAAGCTTCTAAACTAGCCCAAGAGGGAATGGAGATTGTGAGGAATATCAGGGATGTTAATGCTGAAGAAGCGGTGCAAACCGGAAGTAACTGTAGTGTCGCGTCAAAATGTAGATTTGATAAGCTGTACGATGTACGTCAAAGTACCTTTCTTGCCTATCTTTATCCGCCGGATCCTACAGCCCCCAGCCCTGTATGTGATGTCGGAAGCTGGTGTTTGGTTGGTACGCTTGAGCCAAAATTGCTTGATATCTTTTCAAGGTCCGTTGAGATATCCGATGACGAGATCGATACCAATGGTGATTTGGCCGCCGATGCTATTTGTAGTGAAATGGGTGCTGGAACACCCGCAGGGACAGGAACCTATTCGAACGCAAAAAGGGTTACTGTAAGGGTAGGTTGGGAATCACCGATCGGTCATCAAGAAAGGACGGTCACTAGTTGTTTGACGGTATGGAAATAGCACGCTTTGTAACTTCAAAATTTTCGCTAACAACTCAATTTTTTAGGTACTCTCACGTGCTGCGACCACTTTGTGGACTAAAAAGAAAAAAATCTGCTGGCGAGCAGTGGGGCTTTACGTTAATTGAGCTTTTGGTAGTGAGCGCTTTAATTGGATTTTTGGCGGTTATGAGCTCGACTATTCTTTCATCAATCTTACGCAGCCAAAATAAAACCACGATCATAAATGAAGTCCGCCAAAACGGCAATATCGTTATCGATAAATTTGAGAGGGATGTCAAACAAGCAAAAGAAATATCTCCAATTGGCTCCGGAACAAATGTTACCTTGACCTTGTACGATGGTACCCCTGTCACTTGGGATTGCTCCGGCAGTAATTTTACCCGTGATCCAGACGGCAGTGGCTTACTGGCGCCGGTATCTGTCACCAACAGCGACCTGATCAACGGCGTCCAAGTTAATCATACTGTGGCTAATGATTGTGACTTCACGGTCACGGGAAGTAGTGGCGGCGGTACTCCTCAACTTGTCCAGTTAATTTTCACGCTAGAACAAGGGGCGAGCGCTCCTTCTCGGGCGGAATTTGAAGCGAGCGTTGAATTCGAAGTAACGGTGGGGACGAGAGCATACTAGTAAAATGTCAAATGTCAAAGCTCAAATGTCAAAACTTGGATTTTTCTTGGCACACACGGCTTGACAGCTACTATTCGACGCTTGTAAACTAGAATATAGGACTCTACATACTTTCCCCCGATTTATCGGGGTCAAGTATTCCCAGAGTCCTGCGCAGTTCGTGCGCCAGCTTAGAGGGCAAATGATGATGAGCCTGCCTACAGGTAAATTGAAGAGTCCCAAGGGCCAAATATTAATTATCTTCCTATTAGTCTTGGTGGTCGGTGCCGCTATCGTTCTCTCTGTCGCCTCCCGCACGATTACCGATATCAAAACCACAACAACGAGTGATGAAAGCAACCGGGCCTATTTCGCCGCCGAAGCTGGTATCGAGGAAGCACTCCGTTCCTCACCTCCAATTGGTGGTTCTCTCAATTTTTCCAATGTCAACGCCACGGCCATAGTTACAACCTCTGGTGGGAGTGGTGGCGATACATTTGTTTATCCCGAAGATATACGTAAGGATGAAGTCGTACAGGTAAACATGCTCAGTAATTTTAACGATATTAATTCGGCTGGTTGGGGTGGTTCGGAATTAAATTTTTATTGGGGTCGTGATCTGGTAGGTAATGATCCAAATCAGGCAATCGAAGTTTCAATTGTTTGGTACAATGCTGGTAATTTTGGAATTACCAAGATTGCTTTCGACCCGGTTGTGGCACGAGGAAACAATTTCTGCGACAGCCCGGAACCTTTTAGTGCACCAGGGGAACCGTTAACCGATAATACATTAGGTTCTGCCAACATTACCAAAAATTTTTACTTTAGGGCCGGCATTTTTATCCGTGGTGTTGGGGGAGATTTAGATCCAGGTTGTGCTGATAATCGGCATGGCTCACCTATTTCCGGAAATCCAGTTATAATTAGAATTAGAGCTTTGTACAACACTGCTCCTATGCCAATCGCGGTTACAGTAGGAGCTGGAGAGCCAGATCTTTATTCCCAAGCCCTTACCATCGAATCCACCGGCCAGACTACATCGGGCGTAACGAGAAAACTTCAGGTGATTCGCCTCTACCCTGCTGCACCAGCTTTGTTTGATTACGTTTTGTTTAATGGTGGCTGTAAGACATACGGTACTGCGACACCACCTAACTGCACCGAATATTATCCGCTGCAGAAATAGCGCGTCAAGTAACATGCCTCAAGTGTCATGTGTCACGCCTCATACCCCATTTTCCTTTTGCTGCTAATCGTTTGCTAATTGCTGTTTGCTGCTTTCTGCTCACTGCTTTCTGATCACTGATCACTGTTTGCTGTTCTCTGTTCACTGCTTTCTGTAGTCCACGAAGTCCCGCTGAGCGGGACGAGTGGTCGCAGCGTTTGAGAGTACCCCCGACCTTGATCGGGATTACGGAGTACGCTATATTGGGTCTTGTCAGGCTATCAAAGCTTGTGTTACTATAAAAATTAGGGTATAACTTATGCCTGCCCTTAACCATTTTGGTTTAGATATTGGCAGCCACAGTATAAAAGCAGTTCAACTTTCCGGCTCACCAGAGCGGCCGGATTTTGTTGCTGCCGGGCAAGTAGAGACTCCAGAGGCGACATTTAACCAACCATATGTTGCTGACAGTGATGACGCGATCCAGGCGGTAGCCGGTGCCGTCAAGAGTTTACACAAGGAGGCTCATTTTAGCACCGATAAAGTGGTCACCGCTCTTCCCGAATCGCAGATTTTTACCCGCGTGGTTGAGCTTCCTTCCCTAAAAAGTTCGGAAATCGGCCACGCTATTACTTGGGAAGCGGAGCAATATGTGCCAATTCCAATGAGTGAGGTGCGGCTTGATTGGCAAGTCTTGGGTAATGTTCCGACCAGCGGTAAAGTAGAAGTCCTTTTGGTGGCGGCACCGATCAACTTGGTTGAGCGTTATTTAAGGATTGTCAAACTGGCCGATCTTACGCCGATTGGTTTGGAAACCGAAATTACGGCGGTGGTCCGCTCCCTCGTCCAAAGAATCGAAGGCACCCCGACGACAATGGTGGTTAGTATCGGGGCTTCCACTACCGATCTAAGTATTATAAGCAACGGCAGAATTGGCTTTACCCGCTCGATCGCTACTGGTGGTTTAGCCCTCGCCCGGGGAGTTGCCCAAGAGCTTGGTTTTGAGTTGGAGCAGGCCACCGAATATATGAAGACGTATGGTCTAGATCCGACTTCTCTTGAAGGCAAAATAATGCAAGCGATTAAGCCGATATTTGATGTCATCGTCAATGAAATCAGACGGGTTCTCGCTTATTATGCAACCAAACACCCCGAGCTGCCGGTGAAACGGGTGGTGGTCACCGGCGGGACCGCAAAATTACCCGGGTTGGTAATTTACTTGGCCGAAGCCCTTGGCCTGGAGGTCCAAATTGGTAATCCTTGGGAAGGTATAAATCTTCCTTCGCCGGTAGCTACCAAGCTGGCGGCCGAATCCACCTCTTATGCTGTGGCTGTCGGTTTGGCCTTGAAGACAGGAGGAAAATAGTCCGATGGCGGAACCACAAGATATAAATTTATTTGCCGAAGTTGCGCAAGAACAAGCAAAGAGCGGTGTTTTCCGACGAAAGATAAATATGGCGGCTATTGCGGCCCTGTTACTGACGGCGGCGGCGATCGCGGCCCTTTTCGGATACTGGTTGTTTTTAGTTTCCGCATCGACAAGAATTGCTTCTCAAACCAAAGATGCGGAGAGTGAAATTACGAGCCGAGCAAACACGGATAAAGAAATCACCAGACGAGCTCTGGTCGCAAAACTAGATGACGCCAGAACCTTTCTTACTGGTGTTGCGAGGTTCTCAATTGGTTTTGATAAGTTGATTGCTACCTTTAAAGATTCCGGCGCTTCTCTTAAAGACGCGACGCTTAAAAACGATGGTAAAGTGACGATTACTGGCGAAGCGGGTAGCAGCGATGCTTTTGGTAAAATGGTTGATAAGCTGACTTCTGAAGAACTATCCGCTACTTTTGGGCAGATCAAACTGACCGCCTTGACTTTTGAAGGAGCGAAGAATTCTTACACTTTCGCGATCGATATGAAATTTCTCAAAAAAGGATTCCCAGAAGAGACGAAATCGGGAGGCTTGAAAAAACCATGAGGCAGCTAAACCCTTCCTTATTTAGGGCTTACATTACGTCAGGTTTGGTGATTTTGGTAATTATTCTCATTGTCCCGCTGGTTTTGCTGCCGCAGCTTTCGAAAATTAAAGAAAAAAACCTCGAGGTTAAAAAAGGTCAGGAAAGGTTGGAGCGGTTAAATAAAAAAATTGCTGCTCTTGATGAGATTGATGAAAGCGAAGAAAGTTTGCAACTTTTTGAAGTGGAAAAGGCGGTCCCCAGTGATAAAAAGCTCGCTGAATTAATTATCGGCGTGCGGAATTTGGCTGGTCAAGCCGGTTTGCGGATCATGGACATGAATTTCAAGCCGGGGAAAGTATCGACCGCGGCGGCTGCGCCAAAGCAAACCAAAGCAACCACTAGCCCACCGTCTTTGCCAAGTGGCCAACAAGAGGATAAACTTACCTTTACAACCAAACTGGAGGGCGATCAAGATGTTGGGTTGGATCAAATTAAAAATTTTCTCACCAGTCTGGAAAAAGCAAAGAGACTCTTGGGAGTTAACTCGATTATGACCAGCCGCAACGAGAGTGATCAGACATATTCCTTCGATTTGGAAGTGGTTACCCCAGTCAAACCAGTAAAAAGTTGTAATGAGGAGGCAACTGTGAAAGGAACTACCGCCTGCCCGGATATTGTTGCCGAGCCGCTTCCCCCTTACACTAGTGTCCACCAGCAAATATTTGATATTCTGGCAAAATTTGTCGATTATACCAACATTGTCGTACCGCTTGTACCTACCGGGGTAGATGATCCGTTCAAATAGCACGCTCCGAAACTAAATAAATTCGCTAATCGCTCATTGATTTAGGTTCTCTCGCGTGCTGCGACCACTTCGTGGGCTAAACTACTTTTTATCGTACAGGCGACTTAATTGATCCCTATCCCCGATCCCCAATTACTGGTTTCTGATCCCTGATCCCTGATCTCTGATTACTGTTCCCTGAGGAGATCGGGACGTCTTTTTTTGGTTTTTTCGATAGAGGCTGCCAGCCGCCACTTTTTAATTTCCTCGTGATTACCCGAAAGTAGTACCTTGGGTACTTTCCTGCCAGATAAACTTTCCGGCCGGGTGTAAACCGGGTAATCTAGAAGTAACACTTCTTTTTCGGCCAGCTTAACCTTAGAAAAAGATTCGAAAATTGTCGATTCTTCCTTTCCTAAAAATCCTGGTACTAATCGAGAGATAGCATCAGTTACTACTAAAGCAGCCGGTTCTCCCCCGCCTAAAATATAATCGCCGATCGAGATTTCCAGATCGACAAAAAATTCCTTAAAGCGCTCATCTACCCCTTCATAATGGCCACAGATTAAAACCAACCATCTTTTTTGCGATAAGGCTCTTGCGGCCTCTTGGTTAAAAAGTGTACCAGCCGGGTCAAGGAGAATGACGTATGGCTTTTTTTCCGCAGCATTCTTCCCCCCTTCTTTCCTAACCACATTTTTTAAGGCAGCCGCTAAAACATCAGGTTTCAAAACCATGCCGGGACCGCCGCCGAAAGGACGATCATCTACCTGTTTGTGTTTACCGGTCCCGGCCTCACGAATATTATGGATTTCTATGTTCAAGATCTCTTTGTTGACTGCCTTGGCGATAAGACTGGTAGAGAGGGGACCCTTGAAAAAATCGGGAAAAAGAGTTAGAATATCAATACGTAAAGATTTTTTGGTCATTACTAATCAGCCGGTGCCACCTTCTGTCCGAGTGGATTTTGCTCGACAAGCTCTAAATAAACTCGCTTGCTTTCCTTGATCGCCTTTATTTTGAGAAGAGTCCTAATCGCCTTGATTACTCTACCCCCCTTTCCAATGATCTTACCCATATCCTCCGGCGCGACAGAAAGCTTGAGGTTCTCCCCAGCATCCTCTTTGGTTTCTTCAACCTGGACCACTGCTGGTTGCGAGACAATATTTTTAGCTAGAAACTTGACTAATTCTTTCATGTCTCTTAAAAAGGTCGTTGGCGGTTTTTGAAGGTTTCGCACCATTACTGATCCAATGAAGGTAGCGGTCCTTCTTTAATTCCAACCGGGCTGGTTCGGCCATTGGGTTGTAGTGGCCGACAATTTCAATAAAGCGGCCATTCCTTTTTTGCCGCTCATCGGCAACCACGATTCGATACTGGGGTTGTTTTTTTGCTCCAACTCTGGCTAGTCTGATTTTTAACATGTGAGGGGCTATTTTACATTCTTTCTGGCCAATTTTCAAGGGCCGCTTTAGCGGCCTGCTGCTCGGCTTCCTGCTTGCTGCTACCTTCACCATCGGCGAACCGCTTCTTATCAACGAGGACCGCCGTTCTAAATATCTTGGCGTGGTCAGGACCTTTCTCCTCAATAATTTTATAAATTGGCGTTACTCCCAACTCTTCTTGAGCTTTTTCCTGCAAGATACTTTTGAAGTCTTTATACAGTTTTTTCTCGATTATTTCTTGCAAATACAGTAAAAGGTGGCTGTCCAAGAATTTCTTTACGGCCGGTAACCCCTGATCCAAAAAAATAGCGCCGACCAAAGCCTCGAAAGTATTGGCTAAAATATACTGCCGGGTTCTGCCACCAGTCGCCTCTTCGCCTTTTGATAAATGTAAATATCCTCCCAGACCCAAAGAAGCGGCGGCAGTCGAGAGGGTTTTAGCATTTACCAGGGAAGAGCGCAGATTAGTCAGATCCCCTTCGGGACTTTCCGGATATCGCCCATAGAGGGTTTCGGAGACGACCAGCCCAAGAACCGCATCGCCCAAAAACTCCAGCCGTTCGTTATTAGTTAGCCTCTCTTCTGGGTGCTCATTGAGGTAAGAGCGGTGGATAAAAGCCGTTCTTAAAAGGTTTTTATCGTTGAATTTTAGACGTAGTGTCTTTTCTAGTTTTTCTAGATTACTTTCCATGAAAAATTGGCCGCCCTTATATTTCCCCAGTTTGATCGGAAATAAAATTTAAGATATCCTCCACCGTCAAAAAATTCGCTGCCTGTCCCTGGGGTATTTTAATATTAAATTCATCCTCTATTCTGACAATAAGATCGGCGATGCTTATTGGATCGGCATTTAGATCTTCTTGCAGATGGGATGTTAATGTGATTTCCACTTCATCAACCCCAAGTTGCGAAGAAATTATTTTCTTTAAGCGGCCAAAGAGTTCCTTGCTCATTATTTTTTCTCACTTTCAGTTGCTTCATCGGGCATCATTTGCTTTACCACCGTACCGAGCACTCCATTGACAAATTTTGACGAATTCTCCCCGCCAAATTCTTTGGCTAGTTCGACTGCCTCATCAATCGCTACCTTGGTTGGGACATTTTTCGCAATATAAAGTTCGAAGATCGCAATCCGCAAGATCTCCAAATCGACCTTAGCTATCTGGGAGATTGGCCATTCCGGTGCGCAAGTTTCAATAATTTTGTCGATCGTGTCCAAATTTTCCGTAACCCCGCGGGCGATGAAGAGGGCTAAAGGTTGGTCAACTTCTAGCTTACCTTGGGGGTCTTGGTCTATTTGAACGTATTTTTCGATATCACGGATGACAATCCTCTCGATATCAGTGGAATTAAAGCTCCACTCAAAAAGAGTCTGGAGAGCAGCAATTCTAGCTTGATGACGGGGATCCAACGTTCCTTTCATTTTTGGTTCGCCCGGGTTACTTTCGTAGTTTCCTTAGGTTCAAAAATGAGCCTTTGTTTGTAATATCCACAGGAAGGACAGAGCTTATGGCCCATCTTTAAGTTGCCGCAATTTGAACACTTTACCAGTCCCGGTGGCTGATAACCCTTTGCCGCCGCTCTCTTGCCACGGCGTGCTTTTGATAGCTTTTTCTTTGGAAGACCGGTCATAGTTTGGATTATAACGGGGAACCTTGGTTAGTGTCAATTTTTAATCAGGCGGGATAAGTTTTTGTTTTTCGACCGCGGCTTTTAAGACTGGGAGATGCTTCAAGCCGATTTCGGAAAAAAGATGCCGCGCTTCCGCTCTTGTCTCTTGTATTAAAGGCAAGTCGGTAAGACTAGCAATTTTGAAGGTCGGAAATCCAGATTGGGCAGTGCCAAAAATCTCTCCCGGGCCGCGCATTTTGAGGTCTGTTTCGGCAAGTTGGAGGCCGACATGGTATTTCTGAAGCGCCGACAGGCGAGCCGAGACATTTTTACTAGGACTTTCTGTGAAAAGTAAACAGTATGATTGCTCGGTGCTCCTTCCTACCCGACCACGTAATTGGTGGAGTGAGGCCAACCCAAATCTTTCGGCGGCTTCAACCATCATTATGGTGGCGTTGGGAACATCGATTCCTACCTCCACAACTGGTGTTGCTACTAAAATAGGCAGCTTTTTATCCCGAAAATCAGTGAGGACCTCCTCTTTCTCCTTCGATTTCATCCTTCCGTGGAGGAGGCCAAGTGAGAGTTCGGGAAAAACCTCTTCTCGCAGACGTTTATATTCAGATTTTGCTGCCTTTGCACTAGCCAAAGTTTCGGAAGGGTCGATAAGTGGACAGATAATAAACGCCTGTCTCCCTTGCCCGATATGCTTCCTGATGAATTGATAGGCCCCGGCTCTCTTTTCTGGTGGAACAACGTAAGTTTTGACTAATTTCCTGCCTGCGGGTAGCTCATCTAAAATAGAAATATCTAGGTCGCCGTAAAAAGTAAGAGCCAGGCTACGCGGGATCGGTGTGGCCGTCATCGTCAGAACATGGGGAGCAGCTCCTTTGCCCCGCAGCGCCCCCCGCTGCTCTACGCCAAAGCGATGTTGCTCATCAATAACAACCAAAGCAAGGTTTTCAAAATCGGCAGCCTGGCTTATTAAGGCGTGGGTGCCAACCAAGATATCAAAAGGCTCTTTCCTTTTTATACTTGAAGTTTTCATGGCGACCTTTACACCATATGGTTCTAAAGTAGCTCTTATGGTGTTAAAGTGTTGAATGGCGAGTATTTCGGTTGGGGCCATCAGAGCCGATTGATAACCATTTAAAAATACTTCGTAAGCAACAATTGCGGCCACTATAGTTTTACCGCTGCCAACATCTCCCTGTAAAAGACGATTCATAGGTTTATCCTTGGAGAAATCGGATAAAATTTCTTTCAAAACTCGTCTTTGGGCTTCTGTTAAATTAAAAGGAAGGCTAGCAATAAGACCTAAAATCTCTTCCTGATGGGCAGTCATTTTAATTCCCTTTTGAGTCCTTTGCCAAGCCTGCCTTCTTTCCAACGCTTGAAGGTGCGTAATTAAAAGCTCATCAAAAGCAAGCCTACTTCTAGCTTCCTTAATTTGTTTTTCCGTTGTTGGAAAATGGATTTGCCAAATGGAAGTTCGGCGAGATATGAGCTGATTTCTGGTTAAAGTATCGGCTGGTAAAATTTCCTCGATTTTCGGAAGTAGGGTTGGTAAGAACTGCCTTATCCGTGTCCTGATCCATTTAGAGGATAGACGAGCTGTTTCGGGGTAAATTGGAACAAAACCCCGGGTATGGAGGGACCGCCTGCTATCCTTGTCGAGGATCTCATATTCGGGATTGATAAACGTCGGTTTGTGGGAAAATAAATCAACCTTACCGGCCAGGCCAAGCCGGATACCGACCTTGATGGTTTTAGTCAGAAATGGTTGGTTGAACCAAACGGCTTCGATAGAAGCTTCCCCATCGTTTATGGTTGCTAGGGTAAGGTTTTTCCTAAACCTTGTTCTGATGTTGCGGATTTGCCACACACTACCAGCCGTTGCGACAGTTTCGCCAAGAGCAATCTCGCTAATTTTTCTCCTTTCTCCCCAGGTTTCGTAGCGAAATGGGAAATGATAAACAAGATCTTCGAGGCTTGAGATCTTTAATCTTTTCAGTCTTTTGGCATAGATTGATCCTATTTTTGGAACTTGACTGATGGGTGTCGCGAGATCCATTGATCAAAAACAATAACTATATAAGCCATTTCCGTTTAGTTTGGTAAGAATAAAAACGGGAAAATTACCAGTCCGATAATAACGAGCGCGGTAACTATCAGCCAAATCCACCTTTGATTTTTTCTAATATAATTCATCGCTTTATTTTTCCTTTACAACTACCGATTTTAGTTTACCAACTCTAGCAATGGAGCCGTCTTGCAGGCTAATCTTCGCATTGAGATTAGTGATCCTGCGACCATCAATTTCGACACCGCCTTGTTCAACCAACCTTCGGGCGCTACTTCGACTCGTTGCTAATCCTGACTTGACTAAAAAATCGACCGGTTTCAACTTTAGGTTTTTTGTGACAAATTTTCGCGGGATTGGTACCCCACCCTTCTGAAAAACTCTCTCAAATTCCAACTGCGACTGGTAAGCGGCCTCAGCACCATGGTAGAGAGTAACCACTTCTAAGGCTAGTCTTTTCTTAGCTTCCATAGGGTGTCGCTGGCCGTTTTTCAGTTCGGCTATCATTTCCTCAAGTTCACGCTGGTCTAGCTCGGTTGTCAATTTTAAATATTTAATAATCAAATCGTCCTGAATAGACATAAGGTTGCCGAACATTTGGTTTGGTTCACTGCTTATATTAATAGTATTGCCAAAAGATTTGCTCATCTTTCGACCATCTGTACCCTCTAGAAGCGGTGTGGTGAGAACAAATTTTTCCTTGTTTTTGAAAATTTTTAGCATTGCTCGGCCCATAAGCATATTGAAGGTTTGATCAGTTGCCCCTATTTCCGCGTCGACATCAAGGGTGACACTATCGTACCCCTGTAAGATTGGGTATAAGAATTCCGACAAAGCGAGTGGCTGTTCCTTTTTAATCCGTTCCTGAAACAAATCCCTTTCCGAGAGCTGAGCAAATGTAAAATGGGTTAATATCTCAAGGAATTTAACAGAATCAATTTTGTTCCACCAGGTAGAATTGTAAACAATTTCCGGTGGATTTTTCTTAAAATCCAAGATTTTTGCCACCTGCTCCTGATAGGTAGAAGCGTTTTCTAAAAGCTGCTTCTTAGTCAGGGGCTTTCTTTGAATATCACGGCCAGATGGATCTCCGATCCTTCCTGTAAAATCGCCAAAGACCAAGATTATTTTGTGTCCCCACTCTTGAAAGGATCGTAATACCCGCAGTGGAACAGAGTGGCCAAGGTGGATAGTTGGACTAGTCGGATCAATTCCGTAGTAAATACGTAATTTTCCACCGGCGGAAAGTTTGCTTTCTAATGCCGTGGCGGACGGGTAGATGCTATCAATCATCCTTGAAGTTAGCCGTTTGAGATCTACCATAACTTTTCATATTATCGCCTTTTATGGTAAAATACAACACGATAAAGCTATGAATCCTTCTTTTACAGTGGTTCCTCCCCGTATTAAGCAGGTTTTAGGACGGAGGAAATCCCGAAGACTAAAACTGAAAATTATCGGCGGGTTAGTAACTTTTGGGTTCATCTCGTTTGTGGTTCTGCTTGTGGGGGTAGCAGTTGCTTTTGGTTTCTTTGCTCGCGGTTTGCCTTCGCCAAACAAGCTCTCCGAGCGTGATTTTCAACAAGCCACAAAAATCTATGACCGAAACGGCGTTCTGCTTTACAATGTGTATGGAGATCAAAACCGCACCCTGGTTACCTTGGATAAAGTACCGGCCGATCTCAAAAACGCGACTGTCGCAATTGAAGATAAAAATTTCTATAAGCATAAAGGTTTTGATCCTTTCGGGATCTTGCGAGCAGTCAAAGGAGCAATTTTTCAGAAAAAACTTACCGGCGCTTCGACTCTTACCCAACAGTTGGTGAAAAACGCTCTTCTCACGCCTGAGCGAACAGTTACCAGAAAAATTAAAGAATTTATTCTCTCTGTCCAGATTGAGCGGCGTTACAGCAAAGATCAGATCCTGCAGATTTATCTTAACGAGATCCCCTATGGTGGTACCGCCTGGGGGGTGGAAGCAGCCGCGAATCAATATTTTGCTAAGCATGTCTGGGAACTAAACCTTGTGGAAAGCGCTGTTTTGGCTGGTTTACCTCAGAAACCAACTGCTTACTCTCCATTCGGCGCAAACCCAGAGGCTTATAAAGAACGGACTAAAGATGTTCTGCGGCGAATGCGGGAAGATGGCTATATAACCCGCGAACAAGAAAAAAAGACGATTGCGGAGCTTCCCAATGTAAAATTCGCCAGCTTTGGTCAAAATATTTTGGCGCCTCATTTTTCCATCTACGTTAAGACCCTACTTGAGGAAAAGTACGGGGCACGATTGGTCCAAGAGGGCGGTCTAAATGTTACCACTAGCTTAGATATCAAGATCCAAGATATGGCTCAAGCGGCGGTGAGAGACCAAGTTGCGGCAGAGAAATACCTGCGGGTCAGCAATGGTGCGGCCGTGATCGAGAACGTAAAAACCGGCGAAATTTTGGCTTGGGTTGGTTCGAAAGATTATTTTGCCAAGGATATTACCGGCCAATTTGATATCGTCTCCCAAGCCATTAGACAGCCCGGTAGTGCTTTAAAGCCATTTAATTATTTGACCGGCTTTGAAAAAGGTTATACGCCGGCCACAATGTATTTAGATATGCGGACCGACTTTGGCGGCGGCTACCGACCCAGTAATTATGATGATCGCGAGCATGGTCCTCAACCGGTTCGGATCACTTTGGGTAACTCTTACAATATTCCGGCGGTGAAGATGCTTGGGGTTAACGGTGTAGATTCGATGATTGACACCTTAAAGAGGTTTGGCATCACCACGTTAAATGATCCCTCTCGCTATGGTTTATCCCTGACCCTAGGTGGTGGAGCAATCAAATTGCTGGAGCTTACCAATGCCTACGCGATTTTAGGCAACGAGGGAAAAGATGTATCGCCGGTTGTTGTCTTGAAGGTCACTGATGCCAAAGGGCGTGTTTTAGAGGAATACAAGCCACCTTCCAACCCCCGTCAGGTAGCAACACCGGAGCATTCTTATCTTATCAATTCCATTCTTTCCGATCCAACCGCGAAATATGCTGCTTATGGGACTTATTGGGCAAATCGTCTTAATTTCCGCTCTGACTTGGCCGTGAAAACCGGAACCAGCGAAATGAAAATTGACAACTGGACCTTTGGCTATACACCAAGTTATGCCATTGGGACTTGGGTTGGTAACAACGACAACTCGCCGATGCATCCTTCTCTTTCTTCCGGTGTTACTGGTGCTGCCCCGATCTATCGAGAAATTGCGGAAAAATTTTTCGCTGGCAAAAAGGTTGAGGCTTGGAATCGTCCTGCGGGTGTCGTCACGGCGACTGTAGATTCACTTTCGGGCATGAAACCAGGCAAATACAGCACTACCAAACAAGAAATTTTCGCCAAATGGCAGGTTCCCACCCAGGAAGACGATATGCACAAGGAAGTAAAAATCTGCAAACCAACTGGACTGCTCGCCAATCCTTCCTGCGAAGCGGCTGGTCTAGTGGAAACCCGGCTTTACACGATAATGTACGATCCTTACACGAAACTGTTTCAGCCGACCTTCCGACTTTGCAGTCCTTCGCCTTGCCCACCGACGGAAACCGATCCAAATGTTTACACCCCCCAAGCCGACAATTTAACTGTGGTTATTACTTCGCCAGAGGATAATGCTAATGTTCCTTCTACTTTTACGGTTGAAGCAGAATTAGCGGGGCCAAAGCAGATTACTGCTGCGGAGTTCTATTTAAATGGGCTCTTGAAAGAAACAATCAATTTCCCACCGAGTAAAGTAAGCTACACTTTTACCGGAGTTTCGCCGTCATTGGTGAAGTATACGGTGATGGTTAAAGCCTACGATACTGACGGAAATTCAAAATCAGCGTCAATCAAGGTTAAAGTAATCCCACCTTAAGGTTCAGGAGCTATCCGAGGTTGAGCTCCAATCGCTCGTAGTTCTTTTAGAATTTTACCGCGGATAAATCCGGTTTTTTCCTTATTCAAAGTATGGCTGGGATCGTAATATTCTACGCCGATGAGGATGGAACGCCGCCTTTCTATTTGCGTATCTTCTAGCAATTGTAACGAATAATAGTTTTTACCTGCCGCTTTCTCTACCGCACCAGCTACATCGGCAAAGGCAACTTCCTCTGGTAAGAATAACGAGATATTTTCTTTTACCGTTGGGAACTTCGGAATTGGCTGGTAATATGTCGGGGCGGAATGTGATCGTAAGGTTTCGCAATCGAGCTCAAAACCAAAGGCTGGTAAGTTTATATCAAATTTTGCCGAAGTTTCCGGTTTAATTTTACCAATTTTGCCAAGGAAGACATCTCCTAGGTAGATGTTAGCGGCCGGTTGAGTAAATAAGGTGGACTCCTCACTTAGTGTAAACTTGGCACCGGCGATATTTAACTTGCGAAATACCGCCTCCAGGGCTCCCCGGCTTTTGGCGAAATTTGAATTAAAAAACAAAGCCGCAATTTTATTTGGTTGCGAAGGGAGCTTGTCGGCTGCTTCCTTTTTTTCGAAAACCTTACCAAGCTCGAAAAGGGAAAATTGGTTAAAATTTTCCTGGTTGGTTTTAGCCGCAGCCAGAAGCCCAACCATTAATGTTGGTCGAAGAAACTCATAATCGACAACCAATCTGTTGGCAACCCTCAAACAGTCCTCGCTTGCGTAGCCTGCGCTTTCAATAATTTCGCCGCTGGTAAGGGAGCTGCTGTAAATCTCCTGTAAACCTAGGAGCCCAAAAAATCCCCTTATTTCCCTCTCAAAATCCTCGGAAGGCAAATCTTTACTTGGTATTTCCCCTGCCGGCAGCGTCCTTGGGAATTTATTGTACCCATAGATTCGGCCAATTTCTTCGATAATATCAATCGGCTTTCTGACATCAGTTCGGAAAGAAGGCACGATTACTTTCAGCTGCCTACCTTGCAAACTGGTAGCGAATTCTAAAGAGGCTAAGATTTCTTTGATCTGACCCTCGGATAGTTGGATGCCGAGAGTTTCCCCGATGGACGAGGCAGGCAGTTTAATTTCTCGTTCGAGCCGCCCGTATCCAACGCTTTTAATTTCTGAAGCTAGGCTGCCTTGGGCGATTGTGGACAGCAAAAAAGCAGCCCTTTCAAAGCCGTAGCGGTGGCCAGATGGGTCAAGTTGCTTTTCAAAACGATTGGAGGCTTCGGTGCGAAGTCCCAATACTTGGGAGGTTCGACGAATCGCCAGCGGGTCGTAGATCGGGACATGGAGAACCACGGTTGTCGTGTTTTGATCTATTTCACTGCTTTCCCCACCCATCAGACCGGCAAGATCAATTAGTTTTTCCGCGTCTTCAATCACGACCGCGCCTTGTGGCATGCTCCTCTCTATTCCATCCAAAGTAATAATTTTTTCGCCGGCCCCGGCAGCTCGCAGGTTCATTCTCCCAGTTATTTTGGTGAAGTCAAAAGCATGCATCGGTTGGCCGGTTTCGAGCATTACATAATTAGTGATATCAACGATATTGTTGATGGAGCGGATTCCCGACTTTTCTAACCGATGCGCCAACCAATCCGGGGAAGGACCCACCTTTACCGAATCGATTACACCAATGCTATAAGCAGGACAAAGCTTACGATCCGCCACTTGGAAAACAACTTCCTTTCCTTGGCTTTGTGGCTTTGGCGTTTCGCTGAATGCCGCTGGGATTATTAGCTGTCGTTTATAAATAGCGGCAATTTCCCTGGCAATGCCGATAGCGGAAAGACAATCAGCCCGGTTGGGAGTAACTTCAAACTCAAACACGGAATCCTCATCAATAGTTTCAATCGAGTCTACCTTAGTCCCAGTCAATAATAGGCTGTCCGCGAGTTTTTGGGGACTTTCTTTTACTTCAACATAATCTTTTAACCAAGAAAGTGGAAGTTTCATAGCTCCTAAAACTGGTTTAAGAAACGGAGATCGTTGTTGTACAAAATACGGATATCGCCTATCCCGTACTTAAGCATGGCTAACCGGTCTGGACCCATTCCAAACGCCCAGCCTCGGTATCGGTTAGGATTTATATGACCATTTCTCAATACCGCCGGGTGCACCATACCAGCTCCGAGGATTTCCAGCCAACCAGACCTTGGGTAATACACCTCGACTTCGATTGAAGGCTCGGTATAAGGAAAGTGGTGGCCGTAAACCCGGATTTTTGTGGATTCCCCGAAAAACTGCTTGGCGAAAAACTCTAAGCTGCCCAACAGGTCAGTCATTGTCGCCTGGGCATCGACGAGTAGACCTTCAACCTGGTAGAACGAAGGAAGGTGCGTAGAATCGGGCATATCGCGTCGGTAACATCTCCCAGGGAAGAGAACCCTTATCGGCGGCTTGTGGGTTTCCATGTATCGCACCTGCATACTCGAGGTATGGGTGCGGAGTAGTAGCTCTTTATCGAGGTAATAAGTTTGTTGGACATCACGGGCTGGGTGAGCCGGGGGCATATTAAGCTTTTGGAAATTGTAAAGATCGGTATCAACTTCCGGCCCGTCAACCCAAGTAAAGCCAAGATAGTGGAAGATTTCTTTTATTTCCTCAACCACTTTCGTAAGAGGATGAAGGCTCCCCGCTTCGATTTTAATACCGGGCGCCGTCACATCAATTACTTCCGCCGAAACCTTCTTGGCCGCTTTGGTTGCCGATTCAAAAGCCGTTTCCATTTGGGTGCGAGCCTTTCTAACTTTGGTTCCGATTCCGAGCCGCTGGGAAGGGGGTAGTTTGGGAATTTCACTAGTGATTTTCGCCAAGACGCCACTCTTTCGGCCTAGGTATCTTAAACGTGCTCTTTCCAAATCTATTTGATTTTTTACTTCCGAGATTTCTTTTAGAGCCTCTTCGGTAATTTTTTCCAAATCTGGCTTCATATTCCTAATTTTCATAGATCCATCTTAACATACGAGGAAGGCTCAAGTCCACGCCTTTATAAAGGAAAAAGGGGAAAAATAGCCCCAGGGTGGGAAGCTCACGCCTGCCCTACATGAGCTCCCCACTCTAGGGCTAAGCGGGGCTAATTGTAGCAGACTATGTCAACAATGTCAAGACTATGGGTTTCAAAGTATTTGTTTCTATGGGACTAAAGATTTAGCTTGGTGAGGACCTGTTTAAAAACTTGCGGGTCGGAAACGGCAAGATCAGCAAGGATTTTTCTATCTAATTCAATTTTAGCCTCTTTTAAGCCCTTTAAAAATCTGCTATAAGAGACACCCTCTGCTCTGAGCGCCGCATTGATTTTAGTGATCCAAAGCCTTCTTTTCTGCCTCTTCCTCTGCTTGCGGCCGGCAAAGGCGTAGGCTCCGGCGTGCATCATAGCTTCTTTGGCACTTCTTACCAACTTACTTTTTGCGCCGCGATAGCCTTTTGTGGCCGCTAAAATTTTTTTATGCTTTTTGTATTTTGCTAGACCCTTTTTTACTCTTACCATTTAGCCTCCGGCAAGTTCTTTCATCTTCTTCTTTACGCCAATAAATACGGGTGTCGGTTCTTTCTGACGGCGGATCCGAGACTTACTTTTTTTCCTCTTTAAATGAGAGGAATAGGCGTGGCCTCGAAGTAACTTACCGGTCGCAGTTATTTTAAATCTTTTTTGGATCGTTTTTCTTGTTTTTTGCTTCATTTTCTTTCTAATTCTTTTTAAGACTTCTTCACCGGCTTTAGACTTAAAATTAGGCTCTTGCCTATCAGTTTTGGTTCGCCGTCTTTTTCGCCGAAGCCAGAGAGTTTAGCCAAAATTTTTTCCAAGACCCGGTGGCCAAATTCCGGGTGGATGATTTCTCTGCCCGCAAATTTTACTGTCAGTTTAACTCGATCGCCGGCGGTAAGAAAATTCCTGGCTTGATCGGTTCTTACCGATAAATCATGGTCACCTATCAAAGGACCGAGCCAGATTTCTTTTGTCTCAATTTCTTTTGTTTTTCTCCTAGCCACCCGTTCCTTTTTCGCCTCTTGATATTTAAATTTCTTGAAGTTGATGACCCGAACAACTGGTGGGTCGGCTTTTTCGGCGATTTCAACCAGATCCAAAGATGCTTCCCTAGCCTTCCGGAGAGCTTCGTCAAGGTCCATTACGCCAATCTGTTTGCCTTTTTCGTCAATCACCCGGACGAGTTTTGCTGTTATATTCTGGTTAAGTCGGTAGAACTTTCCTATTCTTTAGGCTCCTCCTAGAGCCTCTTTTATTTTACTCTCCGAAATATACCCAGCTCTAACAATTTTATAAGGTTGTACGGTCAAATCCACGACCGTTGAAGGGATCTTTAACATTTCAAAATCGCTTCTAAGATTGGTAAGGCTGATTGCATAGTCTACCAGAGAAAGAAGTTTTTTGTCAATTTGAGCGGATATTAACGTTGGATGGCTAGCCATACACATCAAAACCAAGCACATTTCTTATGTCTTCTTCACTAACAGGACCAGCCCGCAAAATCTTAGGAGGGACCTTGGTACAATCAACAACAGTTGAAGGCTCTTGGTGAGCTAGCTCTCCAGCGTCTAAAATTAACTTTATGGCGGCTTTATCTTTGGTCGTTAGTTGGTTTGACACATCATCTACTGTATATGGATTCTGTCCCCCAGATTTATTAGCCGAGGTAGCAGTATAAGGCTCTCCCAACTCCCGTGCCAAAGCTGTATTTAAATTGAGTGGTGGTATTCGGATTCCTAAAGTTGGCCTACTTCCAGTGAGAGCATCAGGCAAAGAGTTGCTTATTTTTTCTAACACGAGAGTCAAAGAGCCTGGTAAAAATGCGTTTGCTAACCCCAAAGCTGCGTCATCATACTTAACATATTTTTTTGCCATCTCGAAATCTTTAACTACCACATGGAGAGCTTTTGTCCAGCTGCGACCCTTTACCTCAAAAACTTTTTCTATTGCTTTTGGATTTGTGGCATCGGCAGCCAAAATATAAACCGTTTCTGTCGGACAAACAAGTAGGTCTCCATTCTGCAATATTTTTGCAGCTAATTTAATTATTTTTTCATCTGGTTTATTTGGATCTATTCGGATTTTTTGCATACATCTGGGTGGCGGTGTGAATATTAGCTTCTGCTTGGATTTTCTCCCATGGTAGCGGGTAGTAGTTAAAATAAGCGAAACTAGCTACCATCGCGGCGTTGTCGGTACAAAATTCAATTGGTGGGATGTGAGTTGTGACAGGAGATTTTTCTTTGAATTGTTCGCGTAACCGCCGGTTCGCCGCCACACCACCAGCAAGTAAAAGAGATTCGGCGCCAGTTGCTACTAAGGCATATAAGGTTTTTTTCACAAGTACATCACAGATAGCTTCCTGAGTAGCCGCTGCTAGATCTGATTTGTTAAATTCGCCAGTCTGAACTGTTCTCACTACCGCAGTTTTGAGTCCACTGAATGAAAAATCAAAATCACCACTATTGATTAAAGGCCTTGGCAAGTGGATTTTAGTCGGGTTGCCTCCGAGTGCTGATTTTTCAATTGCCGGACCGCCGGGAAACGACAGACCAATAGACCTCGCAATTTTGTCGAAGGCTTCGCCGGCTGTATCATCCCTCGTTTCTCCAAGTTGCTGAAAATCACTGTGCTCTCTCATCAAGAGTAAAATTGTATGCCCTCCGGATGCAGTAAGCACAAGTGCTGGAAATTTTGGGTATGGTGGTCCAGCTAACCAATTAGCATAGATATGAGCTAGTGTGTGAACTGCTGGAATGATTGGTTTATTCCAAACCCAAGCGAGCGTTTTTGCAGCTTCAACTCCAACCAATAGACTACCTATAAGCCCTTGGCCGGCTGTGACGGCTATAGCGTCAATATTCCCCTTGGCCCAGCCGATACTAGAAAATTTTTTTCTTTTTGATTGGCCGGAAATGGTTGCTGCTTTAAAGAGCGCTTCTTTTATCACTGGGATAATAAATTGAACCTGTTGTCTCGCAGCTTTCTCTGGTATTATTCCACCCGTTTTTTTATGGATTTCGATAGAGCTCGAAAGGGCTTGGGAGAGCAATTTTGTTCCATTTTCCACGACTGATGCGGCTGTCTCGTCGCAACTAGTTTCGATCCCGAGAATTTTCATATAGAATTCGCCGCCCCAACGATCTCATTTTCTTTGCTCAATTTCATTTTTTAATCGCTTTATTAGATATTCAGAGTCGGCACTTCCTTCATCACCCTTTTCTCTCGAGCGAATAGACACTTTGTTTTGAACTTGTTCCCTGTCACCAACGATTAGCATGTAAGGGATTTTTTGGACTTGGGCATCCCGGATTTTTGCTTGCATGGTTTCGGAGCGTGAGTCGACCTCAGCTCTTGCACCAGCCTCAATCAATTTTTCCTTGAGACTTTCGGCGTAACTTGTGTGCCGCTCGGCAATTGGAATTATCACCGCCTGAACTGGTGAAATCCAAGTCGGGAATGCTCCAGCGTAATGTTCAATTAGAATCCCGATAAAGCGCTCGAAAGATCCATAAATTACTCGATGGATAACTACTGGAGTTTTTTGACGGCCACCCTTATTAGTAAATTTAAGACCGAAACGGGTTGGCAGCTGAAAATCTAACTGGATAGTGCCTGTTTGCCATTCACGACCGAGGGCATCCTTCATCAAAATATCAATTTTTGGTCCATAAAAAGCACCGTCGCCTTCGAGAGTAAAATATTCTTTTCCACTCTTTTCCAAAATTCTCTTTAGTGTCCCCTCCGCTTTATCCCAAATCGCCACCTCACCTAAGAACTTTTCCGGTCTTGTGCCCAACCTCAAGCGGTAATCAAGATCAAAGACGGAATAAAAATGGTCGGCGATCTTTAATATTTCTGAATATTCGTCTCCGATCTGATCTTCGGTTATAAAGATGTGGGCATCATCCTGCCTAAACTCCCGTGTGCGCAAGAGGCCACTTAAGGTCCCCGATTTCTCAAGCCGATGTAGAATGTCGGTGTCAGAAATCCGCAGTGGCAGGTCTTTGTAACTCCTAATTTTTGAGCCAAATACAACCATCGCATTTGGACAGTTCATTGGCTTAGCTGCGTAGGTAGTGTTCTTATTGAGCTGGGCAATGAACATATGTTCTTGGTAAAACTGCCAATGGCCAGAAATCTCCCAAAGCTTCTTTTCAGATAGCAGCGGCGTAGCAACCTCTTGATAACCGGCTTTTTGGTGAGTCTGGCGCCAGAAATTAATTAACTCATTAAGGATTGTTAGGCCTTTCGGTAGCCAATACGGCATTCCCGGCGCGGATTCGTGGAACATAAAAAGTTCAAGTTCTGCACCAATTTTTTTGTGGTCTCTTCTTTTTGCTTCTTCCAGTTGCCAGAGGTGTTCTTTCAGTTCTTTTTGGGTTGGCCAGACAGTTCCATAGATTCGGGTTAGCATTGGATTGTTTTCCGAACCGCGCCAATAAGCTCCGGCGAGATTTAAAAGTTTAAAATAGCCAATGTAATCAGTGGAAGGAATATGTGGGCCGCGGCAAAGATCGATGAAATTTCCAAGTTTATAATAACTCACTTTTTTGACATCTTTCTTCGCGGTTGGTAAGATTTTGGGCGTTTCTTCATCTTCAAGCGCCGTGGCGCCGGTTTCTTTGATTTGTTCGATCAATTCACACTTATAGTCTTGTTTTCTTTTTCTTTCAAATTTCAACGCTTCTTCTATCGGCATTTCGCTCCGCTCAAAAGGGAGCTTTTTATCTTTTAGTTCTTTCATTTTCTTCTCTATTTTTTCTAAATCGGCCTCGGTAATCCCGGCGGGAAAATCAAAATCGTAGTAGAAGCCATTTTCAATAACTGGCCCAATACCGAATTTGGTTTTCGGCCAAAGCTTCTCTACAGCTGCGGCCATAAGGTGGGCAGCGGAATGACGCATGGTGGTTAAGTCGTTTTTCATTTCACGATTGGCTGTTGGATTGTCTGCAGAATACTGCTAAAAAAATCGCCGATGACTGGGACATTATTGAGCTTGGTAAGAACAAAAATAACCAGCGCAACAACTAATGTAGCTCCAAGGACGGTCCCAAAGCCCCAGGCAAGGCCGCCAAGGAAATTATTTAGGACTACTTTTCCGGTGGAAATATGAATCCGGGTATGGCCTCGGCCGGCGGTTACGTCGATGTACTCGCTGCCTGGTTTTTCGTCTTGTATCTCTCTTTCAGCCATTGCACTGTAAGTATGAGACAAATGGAAGGAAGCTGTCAATAAGATAATAAATGGTGGGCTCTTTACGAAAAAATTCGGACTTTATTTTTTGCGCGCGAATTTACTCTCGCTACGCTCGAGTAAGGAAATCAAATTTTAAACCAGCTAATTCCCACCTCTGGTGACGGTAAGTTTCATTGAAAAAGACTATTTTTTGATTCCTTTGATTTGTTCCCACTTTTCGCGAGGACATTTTTGGGGCCAGTTCCTCCAGCCTTCGCTATCTCTGTACTCCGGAAACTCTTCTTTTTCGACCCAGTGAAGTTTATCATCATCGATAATATGTGAGACAAATTCAATACCATTTAGATGGTCTATTTCGTGCTGGAAAATTCTTGCGGTGTAATCTTCGTGCTCTTCTTCAACTAATCGACCCTCTTTCGTAAAAGCCCTTACTTTTATTTTTGTGGACCTAGAAACTATTCCACAAACCCTGCCGGTGGAAAAACACCCTTCATACCATTCATTTTCCTCCCCTGACGTCCATGCTATTTCTGGGTTAATATAAACCCGAAGATCCCCAACTTCTCCTCTACCTCTTGCAACAACATCGACTAATATAATTCTTTTGGAAATTCCTATTTGTGGAGCCGCTAAACCTACTAATAGAGGTTTATTTCTGTCAACCTGCTCTCCATATGCCACGCTTAACATTTTTTCAATAGGTTCTTGAGTTTCCGGAGAAGCAATCTTTGAAAGCCTTATTTCTTCGGCAATCTTAACGAGAACAGGGTTATCAGGCCTAACAAATTTCTCCTTGACCCCCTTCATTAGAGGCAATTTTATCATAAAAATAAACTTGATGTTTATTTGGTTAAAGGAGTTTGGTATATCTTAACTGTACTCAACCTTTTGGATCTCTTTTTTAATAGCCGCTTTGGACAATTTGGAGTGATCCGAGTTGAGTACAACTGGAGCGGCCATAAATTTTTTAAGATTGTTCTTTTAAAATTTTTGCGTTTTTCTTTTATTCCTTTCTTCCGGCGTCTTTTGGTGAGTATAAAGAGGGCTTTGCAGCACTCGGATGGGATTTACAATTCACAACTGTGGGCGGTACAGGAGTCGGGCCTGTGACCTCCGTGGACCGACTGCCTGCCCGCAACACTTCGCGTAGCGAGGCGGGCGGGAGCTAACGTTCTTTAAAATCTGGTGGGCGGTAGAGGACTTGAACCTCTGGCCTTCACAATGTCAATGTGACGCTCTAGCCACCTGAGCTAACCGCCCATCTCCGTCCAATAATTCTTTAAAATCCTACGTAAATAGTTCCTACCCCACTGAGTTTTGAAAAACTTCTCTCGTGCCGTTGCATCCTGTTGATGTAAATAAGCTTCGTAGTAGATCAACTCAAATGGTTTTCTGTCTTTGGTTGCTGCTACCTTTCCGCTGTTGTGATATTTTAAACGTTCTTTTAGGTTGGCCGTGTAACCCGAATACAATTTTCTATCCTTGCAACTTCTGAGAATGTATATGTAATACATCGTGCTCTCTACCCGCGCAAATTTCGAAGAAATTTGTTCGGGTGAACCGCCCAAGCCCTTTCTATCTAATCAATTTAGCAAGCTTCACTTGCCTTTCTTTAGAACCTGGAATCTGTTTTGGCAGCGAAATAGCTTTTGCTCGTCGACCCTCGATCACCTCATCGATTATACCGTATTTTTTGGCTTCGGCGCTAGTCATGAAGAAATCACGGTCGGTATCTTTTTCAACTTGAGAAATCGGTTGTCTCGTTTCCTTAGCCAAAATTTCGTTGAGCCGTCTTTTTAATTTTAAAATCTCGTCGGCGTGGATTTTTATATCGGTGGCTTGACCAGAAATCTCCGTCATTGGTTGGTGGAGCATTATCTTTGAGTTCGGTAAACAAAAGCGTTTACCTTTTTCGCCACCAGCTAAAATCACCGCTGCTCCTGAAGCAGCCATACCAACACAAACGGTCGAAATATCAGGCTGGACATACTTCATCGTATCGTAAATTGCCAGCGTAGAATGGACATAACCGCCGGGCGAGTTTATGTAAATACTGATATCTTTATCACTGTTTTCATTAGCAAGGTACAAAAGTTCGGCGATGACAATATTAGCTACCTCATCGCTGACCGGCCCGCCAATAAAAACAATCCTCTCCTCGAGCAGCCGGCTGTAAATATCATAAGCCCGCTCACCGTGCGGGTCACGCTTAATCACCATTGGCACAAGTTCCATAGGAAGGCGATTATATCAAAAAATTAGTTAAAGTAGAAGGCCCGCACTGAAGTAGGCGAGATGCTGGGGTGTGGGCGAATAAGCTCGTGGTATAGCGGCTAGGCCGCGAGCCCTTTTCTAGGTGCGTTTTCGCTGCTTCCTATCCTTTCTTGACTCCCCCTCACTACGCGGCTTCTTGTTATTGGACAAACTCACCCTCCCGAATGTTTGAACCTGATCTCCTTCCCCCCCCCACTTTCTTAATCCGCCATTGGTGGAAAGCGTAGGATTCGAACCTACAAAACCAAACTTCCCATAAATGGAGGGGGTAGGAGTTGCACCTGCCGGTAAGAAGTTGGAGTCCCGAGCGTCTTCTTTCCTGCTGCTATTGGCACCCTCCATAAAAACTGAAAAACCCCCTTGCGGGGGTATAATTTTCCAGCTTTTTTGGTGATAATTTTACACCAGTTCCCCCGCAGCCAAATCTCCTCCAAAGAGAGGAGAAACGGCCATCTTAATAATAGAGAGGGAACAATAATTTCTCATATACGCTGACTCTATTTTAGAGAGAAAAACAACCTGCTGTCAAGAGGTTATTTGACAGTTATTGTACCGGCTATAGCGTTTATCTCAATATCTAGACGGGTGAAAGCTTTGTCAAAGCCATCGGTCTTATAAGTACCATCTTCATTTTTAAATCGGGAGTCAATCGAAAGGTTTTTTACCTTGGAGTCAATTTTCACCCTCGCTGCCATTTCTTTTGGAATTTGAATTTCCACATTTGAAGCGCCCGCGCGTATTACGCCTCTGGTAGAATATAATTTCCCGAAACTGATTTTCAAATTTGATGCTTGCGAATTTACTTCTAGGTAGCCCACCCGCAACAAGTTTAAGTCAATATTTCCGATAGTTGCACCAGTTTTGATCAATATCTCTAGAGGGATTTGCTGGGTGAGGGTAATATCAGTGTTATTCTTAATGCTCGAGATGAAGGGCAAGGCACTGGCGGCTTTTTGATTGATAGTGACGATACCTTGGCCAAAATTTTCTTCCTTTGCGATAGCCGGTTTTTCGGCCGCTTTACTAAAAGAAATTTTCCCCTCGACAAGCTTGGCAGAATTTGTCGCCGTTGCTTTTAAGTTCAAATTAGTGGCCGGTAAATCAATCAGGATTTTTGCGCGGGTTAAGTTACCTAAGGTTTCGGAAATTGGTAATTCTTCTGTAGCTAAAGGATTTTTGGTTATCGGGTTTACTGCCCAAATAGTTGGCACAATGAATATTATTATTAGTAAAATGATAAGCGTGCGCCAAGAGAAAGCCTGCCCAAGGAAAAATTCAATTCCGATTAGGACTAATATAACTGGCCAAAATTTCCAAAGATTTGTCCAAATATCCCAGGGTAAGATACCAAAGTTATTTAGTAAGAAAATTGCTCCTAGGAAAATCAATATAGCCGGCCCGACCCGAAAATTTTTGCGCATGTAAATTTAGATTAACGCTTGCCAAATTGGCTGTCAACTAAAAGGCAATATTAAGTTCAACGCTGGGCTGTTCAGAAACCCGACCGTCTTTGAGAAAGATAATCCGCCCCGTACCTTTAGCAATTCGGGGGTCATGAGTAACAATTAGAACGGTTTTCCCTTCGTTTTTTGATAAATCACGCAAAAGATGGAAAATTTCACTGCCGGTTTGGGAATCTAAATTACCGGTGGGCTCGTCGGCTAAAATGATCGGTGGATCCATTATTAGGCTTCGGGCAATTGCTACCCTTTGTTGTTCTCCACCAGAAAGAAAATTGGGTTTCTTATTCTCCAGACCTTCCAAACCGACTAATTTAAGTAAATGTTCCGCCTGCTCTTTAAATTTTTTCTTACCAACCGGCAGGGTCGGCAACAAAACATTTTCTAAAGCCGAGAGCGTCGATACTAGGTAAAAAATCTGGAAAATGAAACCGACCTTTTCCCGACGGACCTTGTAAAGTTTTCTTTCCGGAACAGTACTTAAATCAACCCCGTCTAAAACCACCCTACCGGCCGTGGGTTTGTCCAACGCCCCAATTAAGTTAAGCAAGGTCGTCTTTCCCGATCCAGAGGGGCCCATTACCGAAACAAATTCGCCGGGATAAACTGCCAAATCAACCAAATCCAACCCGACATCAAGCAGATTACCTCTTTTGAAAAATTTTCTTAATTTTTGCGTCAAAACGATCGGTTCAGCCATAGATTTTCCTTATAATGCTTTCAAAGTTTCCATTGGGGTTACTCTTGTTGCTTTGATGGCTGGGTAAAGACCACCGGCAACTCCCATCAGGATTCCAAAGCCAGTCACGAAAATTACCAAATTGAGGCTATAAACTGCCGCCCCTTCTTCTAAATACCTCTCTATAACCTTTGTCGCTCCAAATCCAATCAACAGTCCAATAAAAGAACCAAGGATACCGGTTGTAACGGACTCAACGATTACACTTAATAAAATGTTCAAATTGGACCATCCACCTGCCTTCAGGATTCCAAATTCCCTTTGCCGCTCAATCACGCTCATCAGCATAATGATAAATATCGAAATGCCGCCCGCTATCGCGGCGATTAAACCGACCACTAAAAGAAAGTTGCGGAAAATATTTAAGGTGTCGTTGACATTGCCAAGAATATCCTTGGAGAGACTTACGCTGACTTCAACCTCCCCATTCTTTAAAGCAGCCTCGATATCTTTTCCTAGTTTGTTTACGTTATCGACACTGGTCGCCCTGACCCGAATCGAGCTAAATTTCTCATCGTCGACCTTGGCCAGTTTCCGAGCAGTTACCAAATCGGTGTAGAGAATGCGATCGAAAAGGGCGTTATTGGTTTGGAAAAAACCGACTACTTTTAGGGTAACTACCTCCTCGCCGGTTCCTTTTAGCCCTGTTGGAGATGCAGCTATAGTAGCATTTTGAGTTTTATTTAAACTTGAGCTTGGCGTAGCCGAGGTTGTTGCCGATTTTGGAAGGTTTGAAGGCGTTTTCCCAACAGACTCGTTAAAAATCGGTACTTTAATCTCTTGGCCCAGACTAAAGTTCACCCCCGTAAATCGGGCTTGATTTTTAACCTCTGATCCGACAATCACCTCCCTTCCTTTAGAAAAGCTCCTCCCTTCAATTATATTGATGGTCGGGCCGTTAATTGCCGGATCAATCTTTGGATCCACACCCGTAACTTGCATACCAATCGGCAATTTACCACCCAGTACTTGCGATGGAATGGTAGCGGTTACCTGGGGGTAAACAAGTTTAACATTCGATAATTTTTTTATCTTATCCAAATAGTTCGCTGGCAGCGGAGTTCCTCCTCCCAAAAAAGATCCACCAAATGGTGAATCTGCCGGCGAGACAACAATATCAGCCGCCAGTTCAGTGAAAGCCCCTTCAACTCTTCGATCAATTCCTTCAGAAAGAGACTGGAGCGTACTCATCAAGGCCACGCCAAGCCCGACGCCGACAAGGGCGAGGATCATAATTCCTTTTCTTCTGAAAGTATTGCTGACGGAAAACCTAAACATAAGGCAGTTTGATTTTGGGTTGGTAAAAGATAATGAGATATGAGTATATAAGGTGGGTTGTGGGCAGTCAAGAGGATGTTAAAAGCTTTGAACTTTTGTAAATATTTGGTTTATATGATTTGAGTCGGACAATCTGAACGCTTTTTATTCGGTGCTTTTTTAAATCCCTTTTTAATTGTCGGACAGTTGGTTTTTGATCATAACCAAGGGCGATTAGAGCTGGCTTGTGGGTGCGAATTGTTCGGTAGAAATTGTGGGTGCGAGAGCCTAAAATTGCTTTATCAACTAAGTCAGCTTTCCGAACATGGGCTAACCTGCTTTTTTCGGCGTTTTTTGGTAGCCGACCTTTCGCTTTCAGTGAGTTTTTATCCCTAGCGACTACCACAATTAAATAATCGCCAAGGTTTTTTGCCTGACGAAAAAAACTTACATGTCCCGGATGAACAAGATCAAAAGTACCAAAAACCATCACTCTTCTCATAGGCTGATTTCCAAACCATCGTAAGGAATATGGAAGTTGTCTCCACCTTTTTTCTTAACGTAACTTTCCAAGTCTTTGTGGGGTAAAGTACGATGACCGAGGTGGACGAAATAAACCTTTTTCGCCTGCAAGGCTTTACCAAGCTGGATTCCTTCCTCAATAGTTTCGTGGCTGGGGGTTTTAATTTTCAGTTCTGAACCATCGATGGCGACTAAATCAGCACTCCTAGCCTTCGTTATTGTTTCGGCTGGTAGGCTTTTGAAATCTGGAGCCCAAAAGAAATTTTTGTTTCCTTCCTCAATTAAGATTCCAAATGAGGAATCCTTAGTGTGATTTACGGGTAAAAATGTAACTTGTAGATCACCGGCTTGGAATTTTTGGCTGGATTCAAGTTTAATGATTTCGTATTCATTGGGAAAGAACATAAAACGAATTTTTGCCAATGTTTTCGGGTTGATTATTATTTTGATTTTTGTACGCCCGTGACTTGAATAAATATGGGAAAGGTCCCAAAGGCCAAACGTATGATCTGGATGCTCGTGGGTAATTACCGTATATCTGATTTTTGTTGGATCTATCTCGGGCTTTTTGAGATGCGCGTATGTATCTGGTCCCAGATCCAGCAATAAAATTTCATTTACTAACGCTTGGCTTCTGGTCCGCGTGTCCCTTGGGTCTTTTGAAGTGCAGATTCTGTCTGTACATCCTAAACGCGGCAATGGCCAACCCGCACTGGTGCCTAAAAAATGGATCTTCATGTCGAGCTTCCGAATATTCTTTTAATCCTGGGGTTGTGTGACCACCCAGCGATTCTTTTCGCCAAAGTTTCTTTACCGTTGCGAAAGTTTTCAACCGTCTCTCTATCTATTCTAATAATTGACTCTTCGAGGTTCTTATCTTGGTTCTTCGAGCGTTCATAAATCTGTGACAAGAAATAACAGTACCCCAAGCTAACCAACGGCTTGCCATTAGGGTTTACTTCATAGCCGACCCAAGCCACGATTTTATTCTTTTTATCAACCAGGGCAAGTAAAACTCTTCGCATCCCGTCAATTACACGGAGGCCACTTTCTGTTTTGACAACTAAAATTGGGGAAGAGTCTCTTTCCTTATGTTTTGAAAAACCGGTTTTCAAAATTTCCTCGCGCATTTTTTTATCCTGTCGCCAAGCGTTAGCAAAGGCTCGAGGGCTGCGGTTAAATTTTCTTATCGTGTATTTGTCCAGGATGGGAGACATACCTGTCAAAACGAGCTCCGACAGAGGAATTTCTTGAAGCTCCCACCGATATTTGCTACTGGAAAGAAAATAAAAAACACTTTTTAATTTCCATCCCTCAGAAATAGCTGCCACTAAACTCCAGAAAGGTTGTTCACCCTCTCTTTCAAGGAGATTTTCTATAGAAACATCAAGTTTTTCCCAAATATCCTCATTGCCCACGTCACTAAAAATTTTCCTAAATTCGTGCTTAAGGTATTGCTGAGCTGCTACTAGTGCGTTTTGAGAAGGAGTTAACTTACCCATTTATGATCCATTTATAAGTGTGGTGCCAGAGGGGGGACTCGAACCCCCAACCCTTTCGGGATCCCGTTGGTGCCGCGGAGAGGACTCGAACCTCCACAGGTTTCCCCATACGGTCCTAAGCCGTACGCGTCTGCCAGTTCCGCCACCGCGGCACACGGCCAATTATACGTGAGATGGCCTCAAAATGCAATCAACGGGTTTGGCGGGCTCTTTCGATAGTGATTTCGTGCGCTCTCATCTCCAGGTTATTATCAAGTGGCGAAAGCCGCACCTTTCCGTACCGGCGAGCCAGCGCCTTTTCAATTAAAAAATCAGTAAAGTTTGGATTTTTTGGTAAGACAGGGCCGTGTAAGTAACAGCCGAAGACATTGCCTTGGTAGGCGCCTTCAGTTCGGTCTTCGCCATTATTACCATGGCCGACAACAACTCTACCCAAAGAAGCAGCCTTTTTACCTAAATAGGTTCTCCCGCTATGATTTTCAAACCCAACTAATAGTTTTTCACTTTTAATTCCTGCCTGTCCGGTAGGCGGGTCTAATTTTTCATTTAGTTCTACGATAATATTACCAATCATACGGGTGTCGCCAGCTACCGTCACAACATCGAGAATTCCGAGGCCAGGAAGGTCGTTTTCCTGGGCTGGGCGGTAATAATGGCCGAGAAGTTGATACCCACCACAGATTCCGAAAAAAACTACTCCTAGCCGGGCTGCTTTCCGCAAGTTGTCCTTTTTGTATTCTTGAAGATCTTTAGAAATCAGCTTTTGCGCTTGATCTTGGCCGCCACCAAAGAAATAGAAATCAACTGCAGTCGGATCAACCTTCTCTTTTAGATCAATCTCTTTCACCTCTACCTCAATCCCCCGCCAGCGGCAACGCTGGTAAATGGTCAGGATATTACCCCGGTCGCCATAGGTACTCATCTGGCGTGGGTACAACCAGCCAACCACCAACTTCAGTGATCGGAGATCCGTGATCGGTGATCCGCCCTTTGCGTTATTTTGTCTTTTGATTACTGATCCCTGATCCCTGGTCACTGATTTTTAGTCCTCCCAAAACCTGGTAGTTAAACCTTTCCCTGCTAATATCTCTTTAAGTTTAAGCATTGCCGTATATGTTGGTAAGATGTATAATGTTTCTCCACGGGGTAGCTTCTCAACCGCGTTTTCTAAGGCTAATGCTAAATCTTCCTCGATTTTCGCTTTTACTTTTGCACCAGTGTATTTTAGCCTCAGAGCCATATCGGCGGCCCGGATGCCGCTTACTGTCATATTTTTTACTCTAGCCGTTCCTAGAATTTCAAAATCAACATCCCAAAGCCACGAGACATCTCGACCGTCAGCAATCAAATCATTGATCGCAATCAAGACATGCTTCTCTGCCGGTTTTGCAAAAAGCGTGCGTAGGACCTCATTGAATCCAGAGGGATTTTTGACTAAGGCGATAAAAATCTTTTTGCCATCCAGTTCGATTCGCTCCGTGCGGCCAAAAGCCGCTTTTGCACCTTGAAGAGCCTTCTTGACCACGGCGAGTTCTATACCGAGCGCTAAAGCCGCTGAAATGGCCGCTAAGGCGTTATAGACGTTGTAGAGGCCTGGTAAGCTGGTCTTTAGCTCAAAATTTCCCTTTGGAGTGACAATATTGGCCATAAATCCTTTTTCCTCGTCTAAATAAACCTTTTGGGCGTAAACATCTGGCTTAGGTCGTGCCAGACCACAGTTCGCACATTTATATTTACCCAAATGGGAAAGATAGACCTGGTCAAAGGCAAGTTCGCCCTCGCAAGCAATGCACCTGGTAAAATCCGAGGCATGAGACAACTTCCCTAAAGAAAGATTTTCATCTTCGATTCCGAAATAAATCACCCGGGCTTTTGCGGATGAACCAAGATGAGCCACCGAATGATCATCGGAGTTTAAAACCAGCACGGTTGAGGAAGCCAAGTGCAACAGCGAACTTTGCCAAATTTTCCGGATTTTGTCCACTTCTCCATAGCGGTCCAGTTGATCGCGGAAAAGATTGTTAAAAATAATGACTTTTGGTTCGGTACTACTAGTTACAACCGGCAAAGTCGCTTCGTCTACTTCTAAAAGAGCTATTTTTTTCACCGCTGAATTAAACTCGAGGTTATCAATCAATGTCCCGACTAGACCCCGTAACAAATTCGAGCCGGCTCGGTTGTGGATGAAAGAAGTCTTCGCGGCTTCAAGAATATGGCCAAGAAGTCGGCTGGTGGTTGTTTTCCCGTTTGTACCGGTGACTAAAACAGCACCCTTGTAATATTTGGCCAATTTTCGCAAGGCGGTGGAATCAATGTATTCGGCCAAGAGGCCAGGTGCTGCTGTACCACCGCCGCCAGAAAGGCGTATTACTGATTTTAATAGCTTTGCTGCTGCTACCGCGGTAATTAATCTCGCGTCCATCACCCCAATTATATCCTGCCGTGCAGGATGTAACAAGAATTATGTCCTGTTTCGCTTAACGATACGCCGCGATTAGCCGCATGTAAGAGCTTACCCGAGATGCCCAGGTTGGTGAAGCAGCGTAGCCAGGACCCATTTTCCAAGGGGTAATTTCACCATTGGTGCCCCAACGGGTTTTTATCTCTTTAGCCACATAATCGGAAGCGGTTTCCCAATCTTTAAAACGAAAATTACCATTATTCCAACCATAAGGGTTGTAAGAACCAGACGGGATAGCTGCACCAAAGGTACTTTCCACTCCAGCAATCGCCGGTAATATCTTCCAGTCAAGATCGTATTTATCGGCAATCTCCACCAATGAGGCGGCATCAGCGGTCATTGGCGAGCCCTGTGATTCTAAAAACTTCGCCAGCCTCTCTGCCCGATCATCATTTTTCGCTTTAATTTGGGCGACAATTTGCGTTGGTTGGTTTTTTTGACCAACAAAAACAGAGGCTTGTGTGTCGTAAGCCTCAAGTTCTTCAGACCGGTTTGAAATTGTGGGGCTGGCCAAAAGAGCAGCCAAAGAAATAGTGACCATGGCAGATGCCCTAAGGATTGCCTTTAACATAGCGCCCCGATTCTGATCGGGGCAATCTAAGGCGGGCACAAAAAAACTTTCGCGGTTTTTCGCGAAAGTTAAAGCTATTTTAGCAAAAGAGTTGGTAAAAGTCAAGTTTTGGGGGCGATAAGGAGAAAAGACTTCAAAAACTGGAGCGCCAGAGCGGACACTTAGCCCACGAAGCCCCGCTCAGCGGGGCGAAGTGGTCGCAGAGCGCTTTAGCGATCTACTCGAACTTTTCGAGGCTGTAAAGAGAAGCGTATACCCTAGTCTAGTTCTTAAAGAAAGTGCTTACTTACTACAGTACGCACCTTGGTAATTGGTCCTGAGCTAAGCTTGACACCTCGTTATCGATACGTAATAATTTAGTTAATGCCTGAAAATCAAAGTTTCCAAGGAGCTTGGACAGTTAAGTATAAATTCAATAAAAAACTTATTTTGCTTTTACTTGTTGGCATCATTATTTTACTTCTGACACTACTTTTTGCACTTAGTAACAAAACAAATCAATCTGCCCAAAAACAAGCAACAGGTTCCTCAGCCAAATCTAAGACGGAAGCCAAAACAGTCGACGCGATCGCGATTAAACTAGTCGAGAAAAAAGTGGCTTATTGTAAAGCGTTGGCGCCGAGCGATTGGAGTTTTTCTTCGGTGTCACCTTATGTAGGGGCCGATCTCTGGTCGCCAGATAAAACCATTCATGCTGCTTGGGGTATCACTGGTATTTATAAGTCATTATATCCAACAGCCGGCTCGGCCCTAACATATCTAATAACCGCCGTGGGTTATAAGGGTTTTACCTTAACGGACGACTCAAAGGATCTTGGTTATGGTTTTACGGAACGCGACTTTACTTCCAATATCGGTAGAAAAGGAAAGGTAATTTATAAAATCTATAATTTTGATGCCAGCTTTTATGTGATTTCGGTTTATCTCGGCGCGACCAATAATGACTTGTGGGGATCAAAAGGAGCGCAAGCCGTATCAGCCGCAATTTCCATCCGTTGCGTTTCGCAACTACGACCATCAACCTCGAGTGTAAGTTATGATTCATCAGACCCCTCAAGTAAGTCCGACAATCCCGAAGTCGATCTATCAGATAAATGGACGGAGGCGATTATGGGTTATGAAAACGTGTATTCACCCACGACTGGTGAACATTACGAGGCGCCATTAAATTCTTATTGGGATGGCGGGCCGGAAGGTGGCGGGTATTACCGCGATTTACCGGGCGGTGGTTACGAAAAACTTTCTGCTGGGTTCGGGGACTATTAAAGTGTTAAAGGATAAAATGTTGTGGAGCGGGCGACGGGATTTGAACCCGCGACCTTCTCCTTGGCAAGGAGACACTCTACCGCTGAGCTACACCCGCTCGTTGTTGCAAGCAATTATATCACAACAAAACCGCTAGCAAAACAGGCAAATTTGTTAGTCTTCCCAATATCCGGAACGGATCCGGTGATACAACCTTCGGGCTTTCTCGGCGGACCGATACAAATAATACTTCCTACTTAGCGGGTAATCTTGAGCTCGAATATAACTGTATTTAAAACCGCCAAACCCTCTTTTGAAAAGACTAAATCCATACCAGGGGTGACCGGGGTGAAAATTTTTGTCTTTCACTACCCCCCAAAAGTTGTAGTATTTACAATCCCGTTTTTTTGCCTCTTTAATCGCCTCCCACTGCAGTGAATAACCAACCGATTCTTGCTGCCCCGGATTGGAAGCGGCATGAAGATAGTAACCCGCCTCGCCATAAAATGCGATCAAGGCCATTGAAAGTACTTCCCGACCTTTTTTGGCGATATAAATTTTCTCTTGATCTTCTTTTGATAAAATCTCAAATTGTTTTAGGTAGTATTCCCGGGGATGATTGATAAACGCTTTCCTGGCAGCGGTAGTGTAAAGCAAATCAACGAATTTTTCGGCATCTTTCATATCATCAGAAACTTTGATTTCCACTCCCTGCATTGGTTCGTGGCGGATTAAATACCTGGTGGTTTTGCGCATATTCATGAGAAGTTTATCCTCACTTTTATCCAATGGTAGTAGCCAAGCATCTTCAACCTGAACAAAAGTAACAGCTGGTTTGAAACCACGAGCCTGAAAAATCTTTCGGTTTTCAGGAGAATCAGCAAGTAATGGATCAAGCTTAATAAAAATACACTGTTCTCTGGCAGCTACTTCTTTCAATTTTGATAGTAAATGATCAAGAACCTTAAGATCTGTCCAATCGAAAATTGGTCCTCGGGGGCAATAGAGATAATTGCCTAGTCTTGTCTCGTGTTTAATTGCCAAATTGATTGCGGTTAATTTATCGTTCTTAAATACCCCAAAACGCCAAATTTTCCTGCCAATTGCCTTACTGAATTCCCCCCAGCTCCAAGATTGCAAAAAACTGTTAGGGTGGGAATTTAGGGAAAACTCCTCCCAGATTTGTTTATCGATTATTTCTTCCACAGTATAAGTGTTCATTAATTAGAAATTAAAAATTTCAAATTGAAAATTCTTAATGAAACTCGTTTACAAAATCAACTACCCTTTCCGCCTCTTGTAGCGTCATACCAATGTAATTCGGTAAATTCAAAGTTTTTGCTGCACATTCTTCAGCAACCGGACAGCACCCCTGTCTGTAACCAAGTTTTTCTTCATCGACACTTTTAGGATAGACTGGGGCGTTGTACCAATTACCAAACCAAAAATGTCTTTTGCGAGCTTCCGCCAAAACTTCAAAGGCCTCGTTGTGTAAAGCGACAACCCGCAAGTAAATCCCCTCGTGGTTAGGTAGCAGTTTAAAATCTGGATTTTTTACGTTCTGCAAGTAAAATTCGGCGATTTCTCTCCGTGCTTTATTGTACTTCTCCAGGTTGGCAAATTCTTCCAAAGCAATTTGCGCTAAAACATTCGGGAAGGCAGCCGGATACCAATTGGGCTTTTCGCCAACCCGCTCTTTACTCGCCGTGACCACGTTAAAAAAGTCATGTCTATTTAATACTTTAATCAGCCTATTGCCTTGTCTACTGAAATAAATCCGCCGAAGAAGTAGCCGCCAAGTAAAGAAATTAAAGAATTCCTTTGCTAGACGGTCTGGCGCAACCGGTTTTAGTTGAGAAACTTGACTTACAATTGGCTTGACTAGATTTTGGTTGTTGACGATGATTGCTCCACCAGCCAAAGAGGAGATTACTTTTTCCCTACCAAACGATAAAATTGCCGCGTCTCCATAAGTACCTAATTTTCTTCCTTTGTAGGCAGCGCTGAGGCTATGAGCGCAATCTTCAATAATTAATAATTTATGCTCTTTGCCAATTTCTAAAACTTCTTCGATTGGTCCCGGTCGTCCGAAGGTGTGTTGAAGGATGATCGCCCGGGTTCTTTCAGCGATTTTCTTTGTAAGGTCCTTAATATCCATATTCAAAGTTTCTGGGTTTATATCGACGTAAACAGGCCTCGCACCGGTCCAAATGATTGGGTTCGGCACGGCATTGCAGGTGTAGGCTTGAATCAAAACTTCGTCGCCTTCCCCGACTCCAGCTGCTTTTAAGATGATATAGATAGCGCTTCGGCCAGAGTTAACCGGAAAAATTGGCTTTGAAAAATATCTCTCAAGGGTGTTTTTCAGTTCTTCAACCGGCTCTAAGCCGCCTTTTGAAGAAGGCCTAATTAAGTTTCGGAGAATTGTTTTGAATACTTGGGTTTTAGCCATAAAACGATCTTTGTTATAATCGCAAGATTACCTGCCTGCCGGCAGGCGGGCATCTCGCGTAGGAGTCATTCGACGCAGAGCGCGTAGCGATCTATTGTTTCTCTAGCGAGATATAATATCACACCTTTGAGATACAAGACACCGCGGGACCTACGGGGCAGGTTTCTGAAAAAAATTCGTGCCAGCAACCTGTCCCTCGTAGCTTTCTTGACCTTCGTAGCTTTACTGCGTCCATCCGAAGCCTTTGGCGAATGAGGAGCGAAGTAGGTAGCGGAGTGGGAAGCGGGGCGCGCTGCCTCATTAATTTTTATTTAAAATTTCCTCTGCTTTTCGTCTTCCAGTTGCACGCAATAATATATTATCATTTCCATCAACATCAAGATAGGATGACAACCTTTCGAGCTTAATTGCTGATTGCTTAAAACCGTGTCGTTTCAAAAAATTTATAAGCGTATCCCTGCTAATTCTTTTTGGATATATTTTGTATAAAATAAGCAAACTACATTCCGGAGCACTTTTAAATTTTTTGTTGTCTACATAAACCCGTCCATCGATTTCTTCAAAAATCGGATACCTACGCTCCGTCAGAGAATTAATGATTTTTTTTGCTTCCTCGATACGCATCAGATTTATGGCAGAAAATCTAAAAAGTTCAGCCAATATCCATGAACACATGGGTAAAACCGTTGAAGAATCCATTTCGTTTGCATCTACCTCGTCAGAATCATGTCTGCCACCGCGATTTGAAGTAATATCATAGACAAAAATACTTGCACGGGGTATTTGAAGTCGAATACCGTCGTCTGAAATAGTTGCGGTATCAATTTGATCTATAATTTTTTGGGCAAATATCGTAGCCTTAAATTCTTTTTGTTTTGTCGGCAATTCTTTGCCAGCATAAATCCACAATAATTTAATAACAGCTTCTATAAATTTGCCGGCTTTAGCTAATGAAGTTTCCCAATCACCGTCCTCAAATTTTTGTATACACGAAATAAAATGGCCAATAACTGAATTAACTCGCTTGACTTCAAATTTCTGCCCCAACATATTTTTTATCTGATCTTCTACCTTCATAGCACATTCTTCCATTCATTAGTTAAGTTATAGTTCCCATATTCTCTGGAATCAATCCAACCTCGCGTTTTTGCGTCATTCGGATAAAACATATTAAATTTACCAAGCAAGGTTTTCGCGGTCATTTTATTCCAGTGTTTTTTTATTTCGCTTAGCTCAATATTTTTACTTACCAAGCCCTTAGAAAGATAGGCGAGTAGTAAAGTAAACCTTTTAGGGCCGCTTTTATCCACGACATATCTCTTAACGAATGCCCTTTCATTAAGAGAAAAATCGACATCAAGACCGAGTGTTTTTTTTGGGGTCACTGTGTTTATATTTTTTTCTGTGTCAGATCCGAATACGGCTTTTTCAAGTTTTTCAATTCTAGCTATAATTTTAGTTAAATTATTATTTGTCATATTTTTATGAAATTATTTTCTTAATACATATAACCAATTCTTTGTATCCTTATCTTTAAGCCGATTAAATATTCTTCTTTTGGTTAAATTTAGCAGGTTCATTGAGACAGTAGTTTGGGGATAGTATCTGCCAATTTCTTTTAATTTTTCCATTATAGTAGAAATATCTTTGGGTGCGTCGAAAAAACCATCTTCTGTCAGTAATGTAAGTGCTCCTATTGCCCCCTTGGGAATAGAGGTGCCTTCCTCTTTTTTGATTACTTGTTTTTTTATTGCGCCGCCGCTTGATACCGTAACCAGTTCATCCACAAGATTCTTAATTTGTTCTGCAATTTTTTGCGCTTTGTTTTCCATAGATTTATAGGTTAATATTATTTAATACTTTAATAATATACCCACCGTTTTTTGCTGTCAAGTGCAAAGAAGGTTAAAAACAGAGTAAAAAATAAATATAAGCAGTCTAAATAGTAGTTTTTGAGTAAACCAATTAACTTAAGTAAACAAATTGTTATCAAAATACCCTTATTTTAAGAGAAAGAATCGGCCCTTAGCCGACTTTTTTAACCACTATATTTATTTAATACAAAAGAAATATAACTAATATCCTAGTACCAATTGATCAAGCATATCTGGCCCCTTTTCTCTACTAACCTCTTGAAAATGCTCAAAACTTCCTCATAAGTTCCATTTCAACCAACAAAGATGTTAAGTCCATCGGGAACATTAAATTCTATTGCCTTGCTATCGTCAGCGAAACATTTAAGGTTTTTTATTGTAAGTTTTTGGGTAAACATTTTAGCTATAAACTATTTTTAAAGGACTCAATTCTTTTATTGGCTAAGTCAATATATTTCATTTCTTTTTCTCCGCCAATACTTTCGCAATCGTCCTCAATTAAAACGTAGGGGATAATCTTCTCGGCAATATCTTTGTAGGATTCTCCATTTTGGCGATAAAAAACCTGTCCTTTTGGAAAATCGTATTTTTCCAAAACAAATTTGTCTTTTTCAACATCCTCGGCAGTTTCATGAGAGCTTAAATACAAAATTTCTGCACCTTGTTCTTGCCAAGATTTTAATCTTTAACGACAAAAATCACGTCCGAAAGAGCCGTGTATCTTTTGCCGTCCATCCAATCAAATTCTATTTTTAGTTTCGCGGCTTCCATGCCGTTGAATTTATTAAGACGGCTATTGATAGTATCTTTCAGCAGGTCAAGGTTTCTTTTCATCTTCCAACTTTCCTCGAGATTGTTCTTATCTATAAGCACCAAGAATAGGCGGTTTGCCGCATCGAAACGCCGTTCTCCCTGCTCTTCGTAAAGCCACTTGATGAGTTTCTGTGGTTCTTTAATGACTTTTTGGATCATTGACCACCTCGTTTTCCTAAATTCCGCAATAAATTTTTTCGCTTCTGGTTTTTGACTTTCTTCAATTCGCGTCAGTAATTCCGCAAATAGAGTTTTATCTTTCTGCTCTCGGTTGTACTTAATGCCGAGCGTTTTCACAAAACGTTTCAAAACCTGTAATTCGGTAGGTAAGCCGTCCGCTTTCCTACTTGCCGTCATAAATCCTTCTGGAAAGTAAGTAACTTTCAAATCAAATGGAATGTCGCCAATGAAAAAATCAACCTTTTTGATTAACCCTACTGTGGGAGTAACCTTTTTATGATCTTTGAAAATGTCCTCAATCAAAATTGAAGTCCAGTGGTTGTACCAAGACGATTGAACATAACCACGCATACTATCATGGATTTCGTTCTCGATTTTTTCATTGAGCAGATCGAAGCTACGAATTTTTTTGATGTAGTTATCAACTATCGTCCTTTCAAGATTATTTTGGTACAAACCACCCCAATCAAAAACCTTCATCTTATAAAGCTCGGAGACAAGTGCGGTTTCGTTCGCTTTCCGCTCTGACCTTTCGGCGAGATATTTTTGGGCTATGAATTTGTTCAGTAGCTCCTCTGATGGGTTCGAATCGTAGATATGCTCAAAAAGAGCGGTTCCTCGGACATTTGAACAGTCAATGTTAGCGAGTGCGCAAAATTCAACTAAAAGCTCCTTTCTTGAAATGGAGCGAAGTTTAAGCCAATAAATACTACCGTCTTCTTTCAGAAGAACATCGAATTTATTGTCCTGATAAAGTTGTTTGAAGTGTTTGAATTTATTCATAGCAATAAAATAAATATTCCTTTGTTCCTTTTTTTGAACCCTTGCCACCGTAATGATTTTGATACTCGTGCTCAAAAACTTTTACTTTTTTATGCTGGCCCATTAAATCAATCATCGTCTCTTTTTCGGGATAGCTCTCGCTATTGTAGGAGATGAGCCAGTAAGGAATATGTACGCTCGCAGAAAATAGTTTTCTGAAAGAGTCGGTTATTTCCACCTTGCGGACAAAGCCACTCTCTTTTTTGGGGAAATACTGCTTTGTTCCGTTGATAAATTTCTTGTCTTTCCAATATTCAACAAAGGTTTCTAGGAAGTGATAAAAAGCCTGATAATCGGGGTGGCAACCACAGTAAGGCGGATCAAAATAAACTAAATCAACATTTTTCAATCTCGGAATTAGCTCAATTGCATCTTCACAATAAACTTCGTTATCTTTTCTGTTATCAAAAACGGCATTGTTATATTCCGGCACAAGTTCAAGAAATAAATCTTTAAGCGGACGAGCGATGGTAGGGTTTCTTTTTACTCGCTTGGGGTCTTTACTATAACGCAAAGCACTTAAATGGGCAAAGTGTCCGAGCAAGACTTTTCTAGTCAATGCTCTATTCATTACTGCAAGAGCAAGCGATTTTTTATATTCATTATCAAGCAAATTGATGTTTGCCCTGAAATTATCAAGGAAACGAGCCTGATCCCGCCCAAAGAAAACATCTGTAAAAATGTCTTCTATTAGGGAACCTGATTTTTTATTTTCTGAAAGAAGCAAATCAATATCGTTGTCGTTAAGAGTGATGTCTTTATTTTCAATAAGTGCCTTGCCGATATGGAAATTGAATTTCAAGAAGTCGTTTACGATAACCCTTTTCCCTTTGTTTTTGAAATAGTAGCCAATAACAGAAGTCCCGCTAAAGGCGTCCAAAAAATTTTCAATTTCTTTCGGGGCGGTATCAAAAATCCATTTTACTAAACGCTCTTTACTGCCGAGATATTGTGTCTTCGGCAACTTATGCGTTTTAACCGCTTCCCCGAACAGTGTTGTTTGTGCTTGTTGTGATAACAGCATAACTATTTGATTAAATCTTCAATTGGCACATTTAACGCCTTTGCGATTTTTTCCAATGTCTCGATAGTTTTAAATTTCCAGATAACAACGCTTCCTTTTTGGCTCTAGACCACTTTTTAAGTTGTAACTCCCTTCTCATAGCTTCAATTCTGGACCGAAATGTTTCGCGGTTTTTCCGTTGTGCGCCTTATGCTCTTTTAATCTTCTTTCAAGATTATTGGTTTGGCCAATGTAAAGAGTATTGGCAGAAGTACGAAGAATATAGACAAAGTGCATGTTCCCTCGACTTCGCTCGGGACATCCGACTCATATTTATATTTGGCTATAGCCATGAGCGAATGAAATGGTCGAATGGCTGCCGGACTAGGATTCGAACCTAGATAAGCAGATCCAGAATCTGCTGTCCTACCGTTAGACGATCCGGCACTGCTTACGTTTTTACTAATTGTAAATCTGGCTTGGGGGCCAGGACTCGAACCTGGATTAGATGCTCCAAAGGCATCTGTCCTACCATTAGACGACCCCCAAATGTAATTAGAGAACAGCTTTCAGTGAACAGCTAACAGCCAGCATTAGTCTTAAATTCTTCTCCAATAGCCATTTTCTATTAGCTGTTCGCTATTCTCTAAACCTGGTCGGGGTGACAGGGATTGAACCTGCGGCCTCACGCTCCCAAAGCGCGCGCTCTACCACTGAGCTACACCCCGCCGAAATAATGAGCTTGTCGAATTATGGTGCCGCGGAGAGGACTTGAACCTCCACGAGATTGCTCCCACAGCGCTCTGAACGCTGCGCGTCTGCCAGTTCCGCCACCGCGGCACGGTTCGCCTGTAGATTTTACCAAAGTAGAGCTCCTATTTCAATGTAGCCGTGTTTATGGTAAAATTATATTGTAATATTAACGAGGGCTTAATATGAAAAATAATAATCGAGGTTTTTCAATTATCATTCTCTTAATAGTTTTGGGATTAATAGCAGGAGCTGCAGCAGTAGGAGCGGTAGCTTATGTTGGGCCGAAAAACATCCCGATGCTTAGTTTCGTAGAACAAAAACTCAAATCAATAAAGATTGCCAAGTCGCTGATCGGGAATCTGACACCGGCCCGCGACCTTAAAGGCACTTGGACATCGTCCATCAGGGGCAAGGGGATCCAATTATACGGAAAATTTGCCACCGGCCCCGGAACCACAACAATTTATGAAGATGGTGATATTGAGTTAATAATCAATACGGTGTCGGGTAACACTGCTTCCGGCACTATCCGTTACACCAATCTTTGCTCAACAGGCAGTACAGCTGTTCCCGGTTACGGCAACATTACGGTACCAAAGCAGTGCGTGGTTGACACTGGCGCCAGCGCAATTCAAATAAGGGTAAGCAGTAGTAGGCTGGACTTTGGCACAGTCAGCGCTGGCGGCGGTACCTTTTCCATGCAAGGCAATTTTACAACCGATATTATCTCCGGAACAATGACGGCGACAACCCCTTACGGAGTTATTAAGGGAGAATTCCATCTCATTCGAGTGCGCTAGTTAGATTCTTGGATCCCCCACCATCTTGTGATCTTAGTCGGGGATTTCGCGTTTTTTAGCAAAACGGTGAAGTACAGATTATTTAACCTTCCTTTCGACAAGATATTTTTTATGACATTTAGTATTTAATGTCAATAGATCAATAAGTTTCTCCTCGTTTAACCTGCTATAATTCTTATTACATCATGCGTTAGCAGGATATAATTTAATTAATGTTTGAAAATTTTATCATTGAAATTGCCAAGCCACACCGAAGAGCCTTCATCGCACTAACATTGGTGTTGTTCTTTTTCGCCTTGATTGGTTTCTCGCTCACTCTACTCTATGTCAATTCTCAAGACATCAGCTTTGATCTTTCTGTCGCCCGGCGGATTCAAAATCTAAATAATCCCCTATTTTTGGATCTGATGGCTTTTGTTTCACTGTTTGGAGCCGTACCTTACCTTTTGATTCCTTTTTCCTTGATGGCTTTTTGGCTTCTGCGGCGCGGTTCAAGGCCCGAGGCGTTATTTTTACCTCTTGTTTTTGTCGCGCCGATTGTGTCAGAAATTTCAAAAACTGTAATTGCCAGACCTAGACCGACTGAAGGCTTGGTGGCACTCTCTGGTAATTTCCCCGGCTTTAGTTTTCCTAGCGGTCACGTTCTTTTCTACACTTTATTTTTTGGCTTCGTCGCTTTTCTGTCTTTATCTTTACCGAATATGAAACCGCAATTGCGACCAATTTTGTTCACCGCTTCATTTTTAGTGATCATCTTGGTAGGTATATCCAGGATTTATTTGGGAGCTCATTGGCCCACAGATGTCATTGCCGGATATTTAGTTGGCTTTGCCCTTCTTGAAATCTTAGTTGTCCTCTATTTAAAAGAGATCTATCTGCCGAAGGTGCGGGAGAAACAAAAGCAGCCCAATAATAATTGAGAAGAAGGAGATTAACAACACGGCGGCAGCTGATACGTCTTTCGCCAGTTTTGCGTCTGGTAGCAACTGTTCTTTTACCGCCAAATCAACTACCACTTCAAATACGGTATTAATCAATTCGGTGGTTAAGACAAAAGAAATTGTCAAGATTAGAATCAGCCATTCAAGGCGGGAGAAATTAAGTAGCCAAGCAGCTAGCAAAACTACGACGGCGATTAAAATCTGAATCTGAAAATTCTTCTGATTGCTAATAGCGTGGGCCAGTCCAGCAAAAGCAATCCGAAAGCTTTCTAACCTGTTTTGGTTACGGGTTTTTTCGATATCCATTCTCTATTAAAATTTTGTGGCTTGCCACCCGAAGCTTCAGCGAAGGGTGGTGCCAAGGGGCGGAATAGGATGCTACGTAACTAAATGATTTCGCTATCGCTAAATAATTTAGGTACTCTCGCATCCTGCGCCGCGTTACGGCTAAAGATTGCTACAATATCAAAATTGGCTTGCCAGCCGAAGCCTTGTGCGAAGGCTGGTGCCGAGGGGCGGAATCGAACCGCCGACGCCGGCTTTTTCAGAGCCGCGCTCTACCACTGAGCTACCTCGGCCCGTTAGAAGTTTGGTCCTCGAAATTGAAACCTAAAGGATTAGGCGTTGTTGTTTATACTTTAGGGATCCCACTAAGCGACAACCATACTTCTAACGTGCCCTAGGCCTTAAGATAATTTTTAAGTCTCTGCTTTAAATACTTCTTACCTGGTCCAGATTTTAGATATTTCTCTCTTTTCACTGCGTCGTATTTATTCAAGCAAGCCTCGTAATAAACCAATTCTACAGGAAGCTTTGCTTTCGTAGCAAAAACCTTACCATTTTTATGCTCGTTTAAGCGCTTTTTTAAGTCAGAACAATATCCGGTATAAAAACCGTTATTCCGATCTTTAAGTACGTAAACGTAATACACTTAAGGTATGGTGGACGGTGAGGGATTTGAACCCCCGACCTCCTCGGTGTAGTATGCTTCATAGCTTTCGAATTTTCAATTCTCCAGCTATTCTCGCATCCTGCGAAAATTCTGGTGGGCTCGAGAGGATTTGAACCTCTGGCCTCCTCGGTGTAAGCGAGGCGCTCTAGGCCAACTGAGCTACGAGCCCAGAATTTTCTAAAACGAGGCGCTCTTTACCCGCGCAAATTTCGAAGAAATTTGATCGGGTAAACCAACTGCCTGCCTGCAACACTTCGCGTAGCGAGGCGGGCGGGAGCTAACCGTCCATTTCTTTTATTGATTTGACAACTAAGTCGTCAATATTATTTGGCAGCCTCTCTTTTCCAAACCATCCAAAGTCATTGTGCTCATCACTTAATCTTACTTCACCACCAACGTATTTACATAAATAAGTGATTCTGATAATTTGCTTTTCCTCGTTATTCACTACCGATCGAACCTGAACCGGCTTAATTACTTTAAATTCGATACCACCGATTTCTTCCTGCACTTCTCTCAGTAAACCGTCCTCTGGTTCTTCCCCTATTTCGGTTCGGCCGCCCGGTATATCCCAAAGATCTTTCAGATGTGCTGCTGAACGCTCTGTTCTTTTTATGAGCAAAACTTCGTTTTTATTGTTTAAAATTAAAGCCTTGACTCCAATTTGTAAGTTTTTTCCCATAACAACTGGTGCGGACGAGAGGAGTTGAATCCTTCGACAATGCTTTAGTACAAGCTTCCTTCCGCGATTTGGTGCCCTCGGTGGGACTCGAACCCACACGCCCTTTCGAGCCTAGCTCCTCAAGCTAGTGTGTATGCCAATTCCACCACGAGGGCACACTTTACGGGGCAGCGTCTGCCACCAAGCTTAGCTTGGTGCCGGGAGCGAGGATCGAACTCGCACGTCCGATTTAACGGACATTGGATTTTAAGTCCAACGCGTCTGCCAATTCCGCCATCCCGGCGCGCTTGCCCTAAAGCAATTTTAGCAAAAATCGCTTGTAAATTCCAGATCCAAGAGTTGTCCAAGAAATTCTTGGTTGTTTTAGAACTCAAATTTAGCTATTATTGATGAGATGTTAGTCTTTCTCCAATCCGTCTATTTTGAGGGTCTTTACAAACCAATTTATAACCTTGTCGTTTTCACTTACAATCTTACACCAGGCCCAAGTTTTGGGTTGACGGTTATTGGTCTAGCGATACTTATTCGTTTTTTATTTCTTTATTTCACCCTTTTGGGCTATAAACATGATGAGCAACTAGCCGAAGTAAACCCTTTGATTGAAAAAATCGAGGGAGATAAAAGCTTGAGCAGTCGGGAAAAGATCGCAAAGGTGTCAGCTATCACTAACCCCTTTGGCATAAACCTTTTTTTGGTTTCTGTACCGCTCTTTGCGCAAATTATCTTTTTGGGCGTTTTATACCAAATTATTCAGGGTGGAATTTATCAACCCGGACTAGGCGATCTCTACTCTTTTGTAAAGTTCCCCGGACCTCTAAATACGCAATTTTTCGGGTTTAATCTTGCCCATCGAAACCTTGTGTTACCGGCGGCGGCAGCTTTTTTCTTTTTTCTCGAACGGGTTTGGGAGTACAACCAGCGGAGGAAAATTTCGGAAAGTTTTTCCCAAAAATGGGACCCATTGATTTGGCCCGCTTCAACCTTTATAATTCTAATGATACTGCCAAGTGCCAAGGCCATCTTTGTGATGGCTAGCGTTGCTTTTTCGTTTACGATAGACGGGATTGTTCGAATATCTAAACCAAAGGCAACCAAAAGTTAAGGTTTAATTTATATGGCATCTTTTGATCAATTGGTAATTTCTTTCTTAGCCGAAGAAGTCGCCGGTGGCTTTTTCGCTGATGTTCCACCTGGACATGTCGCTACGGTCTATGATCGTGGCCGAGGAGTGCTGAAACAAACTTGGGGACCGGGGCTTCATTTTAAACTTCCCTTTTGGCAAAAAGCAAAGATTTTTAATGCTCAAACCTTGGAGTACACCATCCGCGACGGTTTCAATGCGGAAAACAATAAAGAGGTCCTTGGTGATGACCCGATAAACGCGGCCACCGCTGATAACGTGCAAATTCAAATCAAGGGAACAATTCTGGTGCGAATAAACAAGGACAACGTGGTTTCGCTTTGGGAAAATATCGGGGAAAATTTTATTTCAAAAATTGTTCGGCCGGTTTCCCGCAGCCGAATAAGAGGCGTCATCTCCCAGGTAACCTTCAGTCAGATAAATGCCTACCGCCACGTCATTGAGGCCAAGATGAAAGAAATGCTGGAAGCCGAATTTGCTCCCAAGGGATTAATTGTGGAAAATGTTCTCCTCTCTGATGTCACTACTGCTACCCAACCCACTGCCTCAACCTATTAAGGAAATTGATAACAAAGGGACCAGAACGCGTCGTCTGGCTCCTGACCGGCCTCGAGTTGCCCAATTAGCTTTTGAACGGTCTGTAGCCGAGCCTGGAACGAATTCCATTGCGACTCTAAAGTGGCTAATTCCTGTTGGTATCGAAGCTCTTCCTGCTGCCTTTTGACATCAAATTCGTCGGCGGCCTCTTGAGCCTTCTGCTTATAAACCGCCGCTTCAGAGCAGTCGCCACATTGGGAAATTAAAAATTCGTAATGGTTGATGATATCAATGTAATACTTAAATAAATTTTGGTTTCGATTGCTGTGTTCTTCTTCAATTTTTGTTCTCTCGGCCTCGTACCAACTCATACCCCGATAGGTTTCAATGTATTGCTTCTCTCGCTTGTTAGGATGCTCAGACAACTGGATCAGGTCATGATTTATTATATTAAAGACTACAATAGGATTCAAATTAGTTGTGGCTCCAAGTCGTGGAGGATGCTTGCTCTGAACTTGAGCGAGGCGAATAGTTTATGGGTTAGAACCCTTTATGCTTATTGAAACAAATAACGGCGGCGTAGGGTTTGTCCTAGCACCGCCGTTAACTACATGATGGTGTTGTCTGAAGTCATTGATTTCCCATCTCTGCTCCCCCTGCAGTACTTCTGCACCTGGTCCAGAGAGAACGAGATAAACCACCACCTTACGGATCTTTAGCGGGGTTTTGCTTTCGACTACATCCTCTATTCTGAGGATTTTCACATTTGCCTCGGTATGGTTGTTGGCAAGGACAACACCCTCCCTAACCATCGAGGCGTCCAAAGCGTCCCAGCCGTTTTTGTGCTCTCCCCCGCATGCTGTCACTGCCAAAGCAATGAGAGCGAGCACTATTATTAGGAACAGGGTGATCTTCTTGCGCATCTCCACTCTCCCCTTGCTATTTACCTTACCGATATCCAAATACCTATCAGGGCTTTAAGCAATGACAGTTACGAATACAATTAACACCAGTTACAAAGCGCCTTTTAGTTGCTTGTAACTTAATTCAATTGTTAACAAAAAAAATTATAACAGAAATGAAGGTAAAAGTCAAGTACTATGGGACTTGGTGGGGTGGGTTAGGGGACTCGAACCCCCAGTCTTCTCCTTCACAGGGAGACGCTCTAACCAGTTGAGCTAAACCCACCACGATTTCCCGTAGATTCATGCTTCAAAAGTTCTATTTTTTTTATTTTAACGTGCAGACTCGCAACTGTCAATCCAAACAGCTGCGGTATAACCCGTTGCTCTGCCATTGACCTGCCTGCCCTGACTGCCGTCAGGCAGGCGGCGGGTAGGGCTACAACCACCATGTCGCCCCGTAGAGGACTTGAACCCCCTATAACCTTGTGATCCGACCCTGTACCAGTGGCGCGCCCAGAGGGACTCGAACCCCCGACCTCGTGGTCTGCCTGCCAAAGCTGGTGCCCTCGGGGAGACTCGAACTCCCAACTCTGGGTCCGAAGCCCAGTGTTTTGTCCAATTATACTACGAGGGCTAGGCGTCGGGCAGGAACCACACGCTCTATAGCACACTCGCATTCTATACCCCCGATGTTCATCGGGGCCGAATACTCCGTGTGCTGCGACCACTCGTCCCGCTGAGTGTGACTTCGTGGACTACCAATTGAAGCTTTCGGCGCACTTCGCTTGCGCTGCGTATAAACTCGTTCACACCGAGCCCCGATGTATCGGGGCGAGGTGGAGCGGGATACGGGAGTAGATCGCTTCGCGCTCTGCGTCCACTTTGCGGACTACGAACCGTCTCTCCACCTTGCCTACCCGTAAGTGACTATTTGGAGCGGCGGACCGGATTCGAACCGGCGACCTTCTCCTTGGAAGGGAGACATTCTACCGCTGAACTACCGCCGCATGTCAGGCGGGGAAGGGTGGTATACTGCCACTATACGAATCCCGCAAATCTGTCTAAGATTATATCAGATTGAAATGGGGGTATCAACGGCCGGTAAAAGATGCTTCTTGGCAGTCGCTTTTAGCCCACAAAGTGGTTCGCAAAGCGAGTGCCGTCTGGCAGTCGCTTTACAAATCTGCTAAAGAATGGTAATATAGCAAGTCATGGAAAAGAAAGAAAGCAGACGCAAACTACCGCTAATACCGGTACGGGACGTGGTGTTTTTTCCGCACGCCCAAGTACCGATTTCCCTCAAACGAGACAAATCGGTAAAAGCGCTGGAAGCCGCTCTAACTGAAAACAAAACCATTTTCCTGGTGATGCAAAAAAGAAAAGAGGTTGATGACCCAGCGATAACCGAACTTTTTGATGTCGGGACGATTTCCAAAGTAATTTCTGTTCAAAGATTACCAGATGGAGTAATAAATATCGTGGTTGAGGGTTTAACAAAAGCAAAAATCCAAGAGCACTCTCGGATATCGCCTTATTTTGAAGTTGAAGTCTCGGAAATTCCGGAACTGGATTTTTCCCAAGAAGAACTGGGACTTCTCGTTCGCCCAATCACCGAGCAATTTCGCCAAGCCATTTCTTTAGGTAAGGCCGTGCCGCTTGATCTTATCCCGTCGATATTCGATTTATCAAATCCGTATCAGACAATCGATATGATTATTTTTAACCTCGACTTAAGGCCGATTGAAAAACAGGCTCTTCTGGAAGCCCCGGATCTAAAGTCCCGAATTAAGATTTTGTCCGAACACCTAGCCCGCGAAATTTCCATTCTAAAAACTTCACGTCGAATTCAAGACCAAACCGCCGAAGAGATCGGTAAGAGTGCCAAAGAAGCTTTTTTGCGAGAACAGCTAAAAACAATCGAGAAAGAGCTGGGTGTTAAAGAAGAAAGAGAGGAATTTAGCGAACTTGAGAAAAAAATAAAAGAAGCCGGCATGCCAAAAGAAACTGAAGGTAAAGCGCTAAAAGAGCTTGATAGATTAAGGAAAATGCCCCAATTTTCTCCCGAAGTTTCCTACATTCGCGCTTACCTAGACTGGTTGGTGGAGCTGCCTTGGAACAAAAGATCAACAAGTAAAATTGATGTTAAGGAAGCCGAAAAGATTTTAAATGAAGATCATTACGGTTTGAAAAAAGTAAAAGAGCGGATTTTGGAGTATCTGGCAGTTCATAAGCTCACTGGAAAAATAAAGGGGCCGATTCTTTGCTTCGTTGGGCCACCAGGAACCGGTAAAACATCGGTCGGTAAATCGATCGCCCGAGCCCTAGGCCGAAAGTTTGCCAGAGTAAGCCTTGGTGGCATCCGCGATGAGGCCGAAATTCGTGGCCACCGCCGCACTTATGTCGGCGCCCTACCCGGCAGAATAATTCAAGGGGTAAAAGATGCGCAAACAAGGAACCCAGTGTTCATGCTCGACGAAATTGATAAAGTGGGTTTCGATTTTCGCGGCGATCCTTCTTCCGCTCTGCTGGAGGCCTTGGACCCAGAACAAAATCATTCTTTCTCCGACCACTACCTGGAGGTTCCATTTGATTTATCCGATGTTATGTTCATAACCACGGCCAACGTTTTGGATACCATCCCCCCAGCTCTTCGGGACCGGATGGAAGTAATTGAGTTCCCAGGCTACACTGAAGAAGAAAAATTTCATATCGCGGCTGGTTTCTTATGGCCAAAGCAATTACAAACCCATGGTCTAGAAAAAAATAGACTAAAAATTAGCGACGCTGCTCTAAGAAAAATTGTTGCTCGCTACACCAGGGAGGCTGGTGTCCGCAATCTGGAAAGAGAGCTGGCCAGCGTCTGCCGCAAAGTAGCTCGAGAAATTGCCGAAGGGAAGATCAAAAAGGCAGAAGTTACACCAAAAAGCCTTCGAAAATACCTCGGTTCAGAAAAATTTGAGCCCTGGGCAGCCGAAAAGAAAGATGAGATTGGAATCGCGACTGGTCTAGCTTGGACAGAAGCCGGTGGCGAAGTGCTAGGCGTTGAGGTAACTTCCATGCCCGGCAAAAGCAACCTCATCCTTACTGGACATCTCGGCGACGTCATGAAGGAAAGCGCCCAAGCTTCTCTGTCCTATACCCGCAGTCGAGCAAGCGATTTTGGAATCCGGGAAAATTTCTTTAAAGACCAAGATATTCATATCCACGTACCAGCCGGAGCGATACCAAAAGATGGCCCAAGTGCTGGAATAACGATGGCGACTGCTCTGATAAGTTTAATCGCGAAGGTACCAGTTCGTAAAGAAGTGGCGATGACTGGTGAAGTGACCCTGCGGGGGAAAGTTTTGGAAATCGGCGGTATTAAAGAAAAGATCCTAGCGGCCCATCGCGCTGGTTTGCGTGAGGTAATACTGCCAAGGAAAAATAAGAAAGATCTTGAAGAAATTCCATTAAAGACTCGGAAAGAACTAAAATTCATATTTGTCGAAACAATGGACGAGGTGCTGAAGCACGCTTTGGTTTCCGACCCATTCAAAAGCCAGACCGCAAAGGCCCAACAACTACCCATCTCTCCCCCACCCCTCCCAGCTGCCTAATTGTATATTGCCAGCCAACATCAATTCGATTAATCTTTATAATAATTGAAATGATTCTTACGGCGAGCCACGAAGTTTCTTGTTTAGATTCAAGGAAAGTGCTCGCACCAGACTTACGGCTCGAGTCGTTTCAATCCGGCCACCTTATCAAAATCCTTATCATATGAATAAAGATCTAAGCCCTTGGAGGTGGTATAGGCTGCTTGATAAGCGTCGACAAAATTCAAAGGGGAGGCAGCAAAAAAGTCTAGGGTTCGGCCCAAAAGTTTTTTGTTAGTTTTTATAGATTTTAAAGTAAGTAGAGTCCCCAGTTTCTCAACTATCTCGTTTTTTTCCAAACCGTAATATGACTGCAAGACCCAAACGATCTCGGCAAAGGCGAGATCAAGAAGTAAAAGTTTCTCTTTGCTCTCAGCGAGCAGTCTCTCCACCGCGTCTGCCTTTCTCGGATCGTCTTCAACTAGGTAGCGAATAATTAAATTTGTATCAAGTAAAGCTGTCATTTCTTTAAGAAACCTGAGACTGCCTGCTCCTCGGCCGCTTTTTCCATCGCCTTTATATCGAATTTCTTTCTAGATTTGATGGACCCTCGAAGAGACAAAAAATTGATTGTGGGCCGGACGATGAAATCTTTACCTTTTGGCAAAAAGACTACCCTGTCGCGGGGCTTTACGCCTAAAGCCTTCCGAACTGAAATGGGTATGGTCACTTGCCCTTTTTTGGTAATAGTTGTGGTAATCATTAATACCATAATATAGTTATACCTACCTATTGTCAATAGTATTACTAACTTACATAGGTAGCCCCTGAAAACTTTATTAGCACACACTTTCCAAAAACTGCTCTTCGTACATAATCCTCAATTTGATCTCTTGCTTATTTTATTTAAGGTAGTAGACTGATAATAGTGACTGAAAACATCAAAGACTTCATTTCCTTTCATAATGCCCATATATTAAACCCAGAACTTACCGCTACCCTTGAAATAATTTCTATCTTTGCCGCCAAGAAAAATATTCCTTTAGAAAATTTATCAATCGAAAAACACCGTCTGCCTTTTATCAACTGGTGCATTAGTCTCACCAGCTCTCAAATCTAGATCTAAGTTCTCCCGCATAGTATTGGCCATCTTTTAGATATGTCATTTGTTCTTAAGAATTTGAGAATGAGTTTGGTGGTTAATCTTCTTGGAGGGTTTGATGTAGAACTGACTGGGTAAAAGCTCGAGTTCTTTGGTAGTCTCGTCCTAGGCTCTTCGAGTTGAGCCTCAGAGTCGAAACTTGTCGAAGGATGGTGACCCTAGCGGCTCTACCATCGAACTCCTTTAGCCTACGAAGTGGTCGCAAGACGCGAAGCGGTTTATTCAGATTTAAGGGGTTTGTAACAGCATTTAAGTTGTCTGGTTTATATGAGATACAGCCTCTCTTGAATAAATACTCTTATCTTTAAATGCAAAAAGTGGCGGTATATGCTTTGCAGCACTCCTGCCACTTTTTCGCTATTTGACTATAGTGACTTCTGGTTTAGGCTTCCTTGATGAGGGCTATCTGAAGCCCACCTCCAAGACCACATTCAGGGAAGGTTATCACTTCTCCCTTGACCCTCAGCGTGGCGAAGTCCTTGGAAAGGCGGGGTACCTTCCCTTCGGCGAACTGTGGCCACGTGTCGAGAACTGCCTGGAGTTCACTATCGTCGGCGAAAGTCTTGCCCACCAGCTGTTCCTCAAGGAATTGGTGGGCTGCTCTGTGGACAGGCCACGTGACCTGATCAATGAATGTGCCCTTCAGGCGCGCAGGACACTCCCCCCTCACTGCCATCTCGAGCAGTCTGTCCGGTCTGTGCTCCACTGTTACGGGCATCTCATCTCCTTCCCGCAGTAGGATGCGAGCCGTTTATTCTAAACTATATTATAAACCCGGAAGTCAAGACTATGAGGTACCGTTGGAGTATTTTAATAAGGTAGAAAATAAGAGTATCTAGTTGAGTTAGATTGTTGAGTAAAGCAAAAACCTTAGTTTTGGTGACCCACGGGGTTTCCTACTCAGATTTAAGGGGTTTGTGATACATTTGTCTGTAACTTACCGTCTTTCATTTCAACCACTTTATTCGCAAACTCTCTAGCATAATCAGAATGGGTTACAATTATCACCGTTTGTTTTTTCTCCCGATTTAGACCCTTTAATATATCCAGTATTTCCTTACCGGTCCTGCTGTCCAAATTACCGGTAGGTTCGTCTGCTAAGATAATTTCCGGATCATTTATGAGCGCTCTTGCTGTCGCTACTCTTTGCTGCTCTCCCCCGGAAAGTAAACTCGGCAGGTGGTTTGCTCGCTGCGCCAACCCAACCTTTTCCAGTACCTCTAAAGCCTTATTTTTATCACCCTTGCCTCTTTTGGCAATTGCCGCTTCAACATTTTGGCGGGCAGTAAGGGTCGGGATTAGGTTAAAACTCTGGAAAATAAATCCGAGTTTATTTTGTCGCAGCTCCGCGAGTTTCCCGTCATTAAGTTTGTTTACTTCTTTATCGTCAATTTTAATTTCACCGCTAGTTGGTTTATCAAGACACCCCAAGAGTTGGAGAAGTGTACTTTTGCCGCTGCCTGATGGTCCAATAATCACCAGGAAATCGCCTTTTTGGACAGAAAGGTTTACCCCGTCAACCGCTCTAATGGTTCCACCACCTTGTTTATATAATTTAGTTAAATCTTTTAGCTCTATCAGTGCCGTCATAGTTGCCTTAATGCCTCCTGCGGTTTCATTTTCGATGCTCGAAACGATGCAATAAGTCCCGCAACAACCGAGCCGACAATCGCTACCGCTGCCCCGATTAGTAATATTAAATAGTCGTAGCCAACGGTAAGTTTAAGATTTGCTGTTGTGCCACTACTGGCAGACGAGCTTTCCCCAAACCTTCTCATAAAGCCGGGGAAACCCTGGGCAATATTTGAGCTAGCCACATTAGCCGAAAAAGTAATATTAAAATGGTTTAGCAGCAATATTGCGCCTGTCCCTAGGCCCACCCCGAGAATCGCTCCGAAGACGCCTATCACCAAGTTTTCAAGAAAAATTTGTCCCACAATCGTCGAATTCTTCCAGCCAATTGCTTTTAAGGTGCCAATTTCTTGCGTCCTTTTATTGACCGAAAAGACAGTAATCAAACTGACGATTATAAATGCGGCAAGGATAATAATTATGCTTACCAGTCCAATAAATTTGTTCATAAGACTTGCTGCATCCATCAGGCTTCCTGTCACTTTGCTTGCTGTATCTTTTGAATTGATGACCTTTGCTCCGGCGAATAAACTAGAAATCTTTTTACTTGTAGTATCCACTGCTTTTGTATCAGTAGCTTTTATTAAAATGATATTGATCCGGTCAGCCTTGCCCGCCATAGTTTGGAGATCCGCTAGGGAAACATAGATATCGGCTGTATTTGTATACAATTTTGGATCGACAATCCCAACGATAGGCAGTTCCTTACCGTTTATTGTAATTTTGTCTCCAACTTTAAGATTGTTTTTCTGGGCGTAGGAAATGTTTATTACAGCTTGACCACTTGCCTTAAAATAAGTTCCTTCAGTAATTTGGCTCGGTAAAATTAGGCCAATGTCAGTCTTTGACGTGTCAACTCCGGCAATAGTATAACTCTCGGTTTTGATATCTGTTTGTGGAGTCTCAAGGGTCTGGCGGTACGTTCTATTTGGAGTGGTAAATGAAGAAGCAGCACCCTTAAATCTTTCTGGCGTTGCCGCTTGCTCTGCTTCACGAACCGCTCTCCGCCCTTCTTCAGATTGAGGATCGATTCCTTTAGCTTGCAGATCAGCGATCGCCTTTTGCCTTGCGGCGTCAACAGCTGCTCTCTCAGCATCAGTAAGAGGGGCTACATCCGGCACTTGGAATCGCTCGCCTCCGGTTTGGAATTCGGCTGTTATTTCAGGAATTTTACCCTCCTGATGGGTGACATTTAAAATTAGCCCGCTAGCATATTCCTTGACCAAATCGGAAGTTAATTTCTTCGTTTCGCTACTAGCAAAGGTAAGCATTGTTCCTGGCATAAAGGTGTCGAGACTAAAGCTTTCCCCAGCCTTTCCAAGCTTGGATAAATCGGTCGTCACTCTATTTTCGGAAGCAAGTTCGGTCCTGGTTACTTCGTCCAATTCACCCATCTTTTGGGTATCAACCGAACGACTAACTAAAATATCCGTCCCGACATTTTCCAGTGGATTCAAAACTTGTTCTTGCGAATCGGAAAGACCTTGTGAGGTCGAAATAATCGTAATAATAATCGCGCTCGCTATCGCTAAACCAGCGGCAATAATTAAAGTTTTTCCAATCCTTCTTATAAGTTCTGCTTTTAGATATGCGAGATAAAACATCTCTTGTATAACCCTTCGATTTCTATAATTGTTCAGGAGTACCACAGGTTTTACTCGTGGACGCATTGAACAATTACGTACTCGCCGAAGACGAAGCCACGTTTAACGTAGCGAAGTCTAAGGATATCATGGTTTAAACCATGATAGTTCATTTTAAATACTGAAAGCTGAGAAAACGCTGAAAATAATATCTAACTTACTATCGGCAACTTCACAATGAAAGTCGAGCCTTGACCCAGGCTACTTTCGACTTCAATTTTCCCGCGGTGTTTTTCGATTATTATTTTAGCGATTGAAAGTCCTAAGCCAAACCCTTCGACTTTTTCTTTTGTCCGGGAGCTGTCAGCCCGATAGAAACGATTAAATATGTGAGGGAGATCGCTAGCTTTCATACCAACACCGAAATCTTGGATTTTTACAACCGCAGTTTTATCTTTGGTTTGAAGATCAACATTTACTTTACTTTCTTTAGGGCTGTATTTAATCGCATTATCTAGGATAGCACTGAAGCTTTCCGCTAAGGCAGCGAGATCCCCCTGAATGTTAACGTCTTCCAGATTTTTAACGATTTCGATCTTCTTAGACGCAGCTAACCCAGAAAGCTTTTTAATCGCTTCTTCAAGGGCTTCTTTCAAGGAAACTGGTGAGAAAGTCATACCTTCTTTTTGCTCGTAACGGCTAAGGCGAAGCAGTTTATCGGACAAGTAACTCAATTTATCCACTTCTTCGAGATTGCTTTCCAAGACTTTTTTTGCTTCTTTGTCGAGACCTTTACTGCGCAAATTGACCTCTATCTCTGTTTTCATCGTGGTCAGCGGAGTTCGCAGCTCATGAGAAGCATCAGCAACAAATCTTTTTTGGTCTTCAACCACCTCTTCAATTGGTTTCAGGGTCCTGCCAGCCAGAAAATAAGCCGTGCCGCCGGATACTATTAATACACCTAAATTTATAAGAACAAGGTTTAGTGTCAACCGATTACGCGCCTCTTCCAAAATTTCTGGCTCGAGTGCCGGTGGACCAAAACCAGGCCGCAAAAAACCACCGCTTTCGATCCCGACCCTTTGCCTCTGCAGTATTCTTTCTGACTCACTCGCTTGGACACGATAAATAATCAGGCTAAAAAGGACAGATATAGCCATGATTATCAGTAGGTACCAAAGTGTTAATTTAATTCGCGCTGAATTAAACATTAATTTCCTTCTATCCGATAACCAAACCCTCTCACCGTTTTAATTAAAGCCGGTTCCTTGAACGGTTTATCTATTTTATCTCTTAAATAACCAATGTAAACCTCGACTGTGTTGGGCAAAATATCAGCGTCAAAATCCCAGACATTAGCAATGATCTGATTCTTAGAAAGTACCCGGCCTTTGTTTTTTAAAAAATAAGTGAGTAGAGCGAATTCTTTTTTTGATAGCCTTATTTCCTTTTCTCCTCTGGTAACTTTGTACGAATTTGTATCAAGGGTAAGGGTACCCGCTTTCAGAACCGTTGGTAAGGAGTTCTTTGGCCGACGAGCCAAAGCTTTTATTCGAGCCAACAGTTCTTCAAAAGCAAAAGGCTTTACCAGGTAATCATCAGCACCGATATTTAACCCTTCTACCTTGTCCTCCAACTGCCCTTTAGCCGTTAGCATTAAAACAGGCGTTGATCTGCCATCATTTCTCAAATTCTTGCAAAGTGTTGCCCCATCCATACCCGGTAGCATTAGATCCAAAATAATTAAGTCGTAGTCTTCCGTCGATGCCAAATCATAACCATAGTCTCCGTCGTAAGCTACATCGACGGCGTATGTTTCTTGCTCCAAACCTTTTTTCAGAGAATCAGCAATTTTTCTCTCGTCTTCTACCACTAATAGCCGCATCGTTTCAAATTATACACTCAAGGCTGAAAATTTGCTGAGAGGTAGAACGTTAGAATGTCAAGGGAAATTTATGTTGGTGACCCACGAAGTTTCTTGTTCAGATTTAAGGAATTTGTTACAACCTTCAAACTATCTGGTCTCTATGAATTACGACCTCTTCTGAATAAATATTCCTATGTCTAGTATGTTTTTCCCTTTTTCCTAAAATAATTTGAAATAAAACCTAGAAACTCAGCAAGTAAACCTGCGAAGGTCCCTATGACAAACCCATACCCCAGGGTAGTAAAAAAGGGAGATCTAAAAATGCCGACTATAACTCCAAGAATCAAACCTATTGTGGCACCGCCCCAGATTGCGTTTTTACCTTTTGAAAATGTTAGTGCTAAAGCTACTAAACTAATTATTACTAGTGCTATTAACATTCTAATTTCTATCTTACACCAAAAATGCTAGAATGGCAGTTAGTCTTAAAGGTTCTTGTAACCAAGTTCTTCCAAAACAGATTTAAGTTGAATTTTTAATTCCCCTCTACCATTTCCTCCCTTTAGATATTTTTCTCGTCTTCTAGCATCAGTTTCTTTTTTGTAAGCCTTGTAATAAATAAGCTTTAAGGGTCCTCTATGTTTTGTAGCTTTAACAAAACCTTTATTATGCTTAATAATTCGGGATTTTAAATCGTCAGAAAAGCCCGTGTATAGTTGTCTATCTTTTTGCGAGAAAAGAACATAAACGTAAAACACAAGAAGATTTTATCAGAAAGAAGAATGGTGAGCCAGCTGAGCTGGCCTAGCTGAGCTAGGCTGGCTTACACCAAGCTTAGCTTGGTGAAGCATAGTGGTCTAGACCACTTCGATCATTATAACTCGCCAGAATTACAAGAGTCGAGGTGTAATCGAAGACGATTATAGCATGTCTCACCTCGAGGCTAAATGAGACAAATGAGACAGTATAAAAGGGTGTCTTATTTCGGTGATCTATTTTGACCTGGTCACATAACCACTTGCAAATTTCTCTTGGTTTGTATAAACTATATGAATATGGGTTCATATAGCTGTTGCTCCCCAGATACTTCCGAATCTAAGCAGGTTTCAAGGTTATCGAGTGTATTGAGGCTTGTTTCTGAAGAAAGTCGCCTAAAGATCTTGTGCATACTACGCCAGGGAGAACATTGTGTCTGTGAACTGATTGAGCATGTTGATTTATCCCAAAGCCTTATCTCCCATCATTTGAAAGATTTAAAAGATGCAGGCATGGTAATTGATGAGAGACGAAAACTTCGTGTCTATTACTCGCTGACCGATAAAGGCAGACAAATTACTAATTTGCTATTTCAAATGCCATCAAAGGAGGTGTCGTTATGAAAATTCAAGTTTTAGGATCCGGGTGTCCCACCTGCAAAAAGTTATATGAGTTAACTAAGGAAGCAGTTGCCCAGCTTAGTCTTCAAGAGGAAGTTGAATACATCACTGATGTCTCAAAAATTGTTGAAATGGGAGTGATGAGCAGTCCCGTGTTGGCTGTTAATGGTAAGCCGGTTATGGTTGGATTTGTTCCCGATATCGAAAAAATCAAAGATTTGTTAAGAGAAGCGAATAAATAATATGAGCGTCTTTTACCCTGTACAGCTATTTGCCGATTGGCTGGTCTATTCAGTTCTGGGATTAGCAAAAACAAACGTGCTTGGAAGTGCACTTAACTTTTTTATCCTTGATAGCATAAAAATCTTCATACTCCTAGCTGTCATCATCTTTATCATATCTGTTATCCGTTCATATTTACCGCCAGAAAAGACAAAAAAGTTGCTAACGAATCGTTTTCAGATCGTCGGAAATATATTAGCAGCCTCGATTGGTATTTTTACCCCTTTTTGTTCCTGCTCCGCGGTACCGTTATTTATTGGCCTCGTTGAGTCGGGAGTTCCCCTAGGTGTAACATTTTCATACCTTATAGCTGCTCCGATGGTAAATGAAGTGGCAGCAGTAATGTTATTGGGGCTATTTGGACCAGGTATTGCCATCATTTATATTACCTCTGGAGTAGTTCTAGCCATTATCGCCGGTTTCTTACTCGGTAAGCTAAAACTGGAACACCTAGTTGAGGACTACGTCTGGAAAATCCAGGCTAATACCAGCGAAACCGAGATAAAAAAGACATTTCAAGACAGATTAAAGGAATCTTATCAATATACTTTCGAATTAGTAAAAAAGGTTTTTCCTTATGTACTTATTGGCGTTGGGGTTGGTGCTGCCATTCATGGCTATGCACCAGAAAACTTCCTTGCTCGAATTGCCGGAAAAGGAAATCTTTTAGCTGTACCGATAGCCGTTCTTATTGGCGTACCACTATATTCCAATGCAGCCGGAACAATTCCAATTGTCCGTTCACTTATTGAGAAAGGGTTACCAATCGGCACTTCTTTGGCGTTCATGATGTCCGTTACGGCACTTTCATTTCCCGAAATGATTATCCTGCGAAAAGTTCTGAAGCTAAAGCTACTTGCAATTTACATTGCAGTTTTAACTCTGGGAATAATTTTCACAGGCTACCTGTTTAATATCGTTTTATAGTTCAAGTAAGATAGTCACAAAAAGTTCTAACCATGAACCACGTTGGGTACACGGCAATGCATCATCCACGACTCGCCGCTATTTATCGTCTTAACTTCTTAGCTCATTGGTGATTAACGAAGGTGAGAGTTTCTTATTGAAAACAAGCAGCAAGGAAGCACCAAGGAAACAAAGTAAAGCCCCATAACCAAAACCAAAAACGGGAGATAGACTCGCCCAGAGAAAACCCACAACAGAACTTGACGCAAAATCCCCGATACCATTAACAGTAGCTAGTGCTCCATAACCAGTACCTCTTATATTTTCAGGTAGAAGATCTGCAGCCACGGTACGTTCTAAGGCATCGGTGATGGAGATAGCAATACCAGCCAAAATAAAAAATAACGCTATGTAAACGAAATTACCACTGTTAAAAATAAATCCTAGCGAGGCAACACCTGTCAAAAAATAGCCTAAGATTAGGATATTTTTCTTGCCTAACTTATCAGCCAAGGAGCCAATTGGAAATGAGAAAAAGGCGTAAACAACATTGTGTAGGGTATAAAAAAGAATAGCTAAACTACTCGCCACCAAAACACCTTTAAGTGGGGTAAGCATCTGTGTAGAACGAAGAATAAGTAAAGAATCGGCAAAGTTTCCCAAGCCAAATACTCCAACCGCCAACAAAAAGAAGCGAAAATTGGAAGGCAGACCCCTTAGACTAGTTAGTAGAGGGTGGGGGTTATGATGGGCCTTCCTCCCTTCTCTTACCAAGAGAGTAATCGTCAAAAATGAAAGAATGCTTGGAATCAAAGCAACCAAGAATATTGATCGAAGAGGCATAAATTTTAAAAGAATAAAGGCAATTACTGGACCAACAACAGCTCCAAGCGTGTCCATTCCCCGATGGAAACCAAAGACTCTGCCATAAAATTGAGGTTTTGTAGAATCTACCAAAAGAGCGTCACGAGCTGGCTCTCTGGTCCCTCTCCCAAGCCAAGCAAGAACCCTACTAAATAGAATTTGTGGCCAGGAAAAGGCCAAGAAAAAAGAACCTACTCCCAGAGCAGTCAGAAAATACCCGATTGAAGCAAAAGGCTTCCTTTTACCTATGTAGTCACTGTACCAACCCGATAGTAGCTTAGCAAAGCTAATTGAGGCATCAGCAAAGCCTTCAATAAACCCAAGTAGTGCTGGTGAACCGCCAACTGAGACAAGAAATGCAGGTAGAATAGCTGTTGCCATTTCGTGGCCAGCATCGGAAAAGAAACTGGTTAAGCCCATTGCAAGGATGTTTTTATTTAGCCAACGATTATTTTTCATCAGGAGAGAAGTTTTTCCAGATCCATTTTGACTTGAGCTAGTGTTTCCTCTTGCTCAATTATCAAAGGCATCAACTCTTCGGCTTCTTTGGCACTCTTTTCTTTTTCGGATAAGGATTTTTTCATCGCCAGCTCTATACTTTTGGTAGTTTCTTCAAATATCTCATCAAGTTTATTCTTGTATTCGGTCACACTTTTTAGTACCCGCTGATGAAAGTCATATCTGCTTCTTCCACAATGGCGATCAAACTGCTCCGCTACTTGTTTTTTGATGTTGTCGTAAAGTAGTCCGTGGGAAAGAAATTTTGGTAGGTGGGATACCAATGGCGTAAACAGATCAAGTTCAACGGGGACCTCATCGAAGGAAAATCTGAATTCAAACTCCCCGGCAAGTTCTGTTTCAACCTTAAAAGGCTTCAGTTGCAAATTAAAGAGATCCGCCGAAAGATCGACAACCTTTCTAATAGATTCATTTGCTTCTTGAGTAAACCTACTAAGAATTGATTTCAATGCTTGGGCAAGTTTTTCTTCTTGCTGCTTTCTCCACTCGCTAAAAATAGATTTTATTGATTTTTCCAGGAAAGAATCTAGGGCTGTTGCCAATTCCGTTCCGCTTAAATGTTTATTGGAGCTGTAAAATTGCTCGGTGTCTTGCAGCAAAATGGGCAATTTTTTCTCTTTTAACACCTCAATGTCCTCTATTAGCACCTGCTTTGTAAGTTTGTCTAGCTGACCTTGCAAGATAAAATCAGCATCTTCTTTTTCCTGTTTGATATTTTCCAGTTCCTTATCAAAGGTTGCAATTTTCTCCTTGAGAGCATCGGTTGGAGTAAGCAGGGCCTGTTTTTCTATTTGTAGTGAAAGGTTAATTTCGTCAACTGTAGTCAGTAATTTTCTGCTAATCGAGGCCAGAAGAATTTCCTCTTTTTCTTTTACCATAAAGCGATTCAGTTCAGCTTCAAATCCAGCTAGTTTGCTTTGCTCCAATTTTCTGTCGTCTTTTTCCACCTTCCCATCAAGTCCACGTTTTGCAGAGAGAGGGTGGATTTTGAAATCTTTAACACCAACTTTTTCTTCAATCGCCTTCTTAGTAAATTCTAAAGATTCCTTTACGTCTTTATCTGCCACTTGGTCTATCTTGTTTTGGACAAAAAAGATCTTGCCAAGGAAATCCTTTATTGAAGTAAGGAATTGCAGTTCTACATCGCTAATTGGTGGATCGGTGGTAACCACAAAGATCCCTGCGTCAGCTTTTGGTACAAACTCATACGCTACATCAGTATTGTGGCGGTAAACCGAACCAACGCCAGGGGTATCTACAATTTCCAGGCCGTTGTTAAGGTAGCCCGAAGGATACTCAATTATAACTTCATCTACTCCTTTTTCATTTTTTGGATTTTTAACTTCGGTAACAAAATTATCTAGTTCGGAAAATGATATTGCCTTCGTTTGCCCGTTTAGAAAGATCACAGAAGCTTTCTCTTTCAACCCGTACCTGGTTCTGGTGACAATGGAGGTAAGAGGTACAACCGCAGTTGGTAGAAGGTCAACACCAAGCAGAGCGTTGATTAGCGTGGTTTTGCCTCTCTTAAACTGACCAAGTACAACAAGTTGGAACTGGCCTGATTGCATTTTTTCTCCAAGCCCAGTTAGTCTTTTTGAAAGAGGAAAATTTTCTTTCACCACCGAAAGAGTAAGAAGTTTGGATATTTGATTGTTTAGTTCCCTTACGGAAACAGGTTTCATTTCCATTTTCATCCTACAAAAAAGCTTCTATCTCTAAGAAATAGAAGCTATCACTCCTGGTAGGAGGTTAAGCGAGCCTCATCGCTTAAAGATATTATAGCAGAGATTTCCTTTAGATTATGCTAGAACCCTTCTAACTTCGATGCTTCCTAAGCTAAAGTTAATAAGAAAAAGCATAAAAAGTTCTAACATCGTCCACGACTCGGAGCCAGGATTTTTCTTAATCCTTACGAAACGTTCGAGTCTTTTCAGACCTGTCGGCTAGAAGAACATTTGTTATTTACACTATTTTGAAATGGTTGTATTATTTCGAGTATTAAAATGCAAAAAGCTCAAGCACCCGCTAGAAAATCTTTAACG